>Ga0181556_1000664_pt1 | contig 36431 bp, 34 predicted proteins | sample 011ome_14_FD_148651 | JGI IMG/M metagenome (GOLD analysis project Ga0181556, IMG submission 148651) | Coastal salt marsh microbial communities from the Groves Creek Marsh, Skidaway Island, Georgia - 011505AT metaG (spades assembly) | ecosystem: Environmental > Aquatic > Marine > Intertidal zone...
TCTAGCTTCCGGTGATGATCAAACGCTCCCCTTTCAAGTACTTCAAAACCAGCCCCGAGATCATCCGCCTGGCGGTAATGCTGTATGTCCGGTTTCCGCTGTCGTTGCGGAACGTCGAGGATCTGCTTCATGAACGGGGCATCGACGTCAGCCATGAGACTGTTCGCTTCTGGTGGAACCGGTTCGGTCCGTTATTCGCAAACAAGATCCGCAAGCGACGGATTGAAGGCATGAAGTCCAGCCGCTGGCAGTGGCATCTCGACGAGGTCTTCGTGAAGATCAACGGCGAGCGGCACTACCTGTGGCGCGCCGTGGACCATGAGGGTGAGGTGCTGGAGAGCTTTGTCACGAAGACCCGTGACAGACAGGCTGCATTGAAATTCCTCAAGAAAACCTTGAGGAAACATGGTCGAGCGGAGGCCATCGTGACCGACAAGCTCCGGTCGTACGGTGCAGTCCTGAGGGAGATCGGCGCAGCAGATCAGCATGTCACAGGCCGTTGGCTCAACAATCGAGCCGAGAACTCGCACCTGCCATTTCGACGAAGAGAGCGGGCGATGCTCCGCTTCCGGCAGATGCGAAGTCTACAGAAATTCGCCGCCGTCCACGCCTCTGTCTCAAACCATTTCAACCAGGAGCGCAGTCTCTACTCGCGACAGAACTTCAAACTCCACCGCGCCGCGGCTCTTGCCGAGTGGCGCCTTCTTTGTTCCGCATAGGTTCACGCATTTGTTGGCAACCCGAGACTGGCTGGAATTTGTCTGACAGGCCCCCTTGCGGACCCCGGGCAGGCAAAGGCCTTCGATTATGTCAAACTCGTTGTGAAACTGGGATATGTCGTCTGGGGTTGGAAATTCAAAACTAAGGACCTTCACGGCATAGGCCGCACCGTCCGGTTCGGTCCTATGAAAGACCTTGGACTTTCTGCTTTCGTAGATCAGCCGATCTGCCACGCCCTAGTACCCGTTATTTTTTGGAGCCTAGCGCAGCTTTGTTACAACCCAAAACTCAATTTACGTTTAGGGAAACTTTGCCGGAGATTTCAGACAGTCGGACCGAAATCAGAAGACTGTCATAATCTCGTTGATCGGTTTTTTGATCTTGGCAACTTCCGGAACTGTCGCTGTCTCGGCCGGATATCCAACCGGCAGGATCATGACCGGCTTTTCATGGTCTGGCCGACCCAGAAGACTGTTGAGAAACTTCATCGGGTTGGGCGTGTGCTCAAGGCAAGACAGGCCCGCGTTGTGCAGCGCTGCGATCAGAAAGCCGGTGGCGACGCCGACGCTCTCGGGAACGTAGTAGTTCTTATAGCGGTTGCCGGTCTGGGTCAGGCCATAACGCTGGGCGAAGACGACGATGAGCCAAGGGGCCGTGGTAAGATGGGGCTTGTCGACGCCGGTTCCAATCGGCTCGAGAGCGCGCAGCCATTCATCGCCCGCGCCGCCCGCATAGAAAGCGCGCTCCTCGTCCTCGGCGGCTTCGCGGATCTTGGCCTTGATCTGCGGGTCGCGGATGGCGACGAAATGCCAAGGCTGGTGATTGGCCCCCGAAGGCGCGGTGCCCGCCGTGGCGATCGCGGCACGGATCACGGCCTCGTCGACCGGATCATCGCTGAAATCGCGGATCGAATGCCGCTTGCGCATCATCGCATGGAAAGCCTCGGCGGCTTCAAGGGTCGCTTCCGGCTCCATGCGGACGCGGTCGGGCAGGGGCAGGGCGCGGTAGCTGATCTTGCCTTCGGAATACATAAGTCTGTCTCTTTCTTCGGGGCGGTGATCGCCCCGTTGTTTCAACAATTGCCGAAGCCGCGTTCGACGGCAAATCCGAAAATCATCTTTGGCCTTTCCGTTGCTCCGCAGTTGCGGTTTGATCCGGTCTCGTAACTGCCAAGAGGGACCGATGGGCGTGGATGCAGACAAAGGGGCGAACTGGGTGGCGCTTTTGGGCACCAAGGGCGGCCCCGCGATCCGGCCCGGTTCGACCATGCCGACCTCAAGCCTCCTGAGTCTCGGCGGCGAGCGGATCGTCGTCGATTGCGGCCTCGGCGTCACGCGCGGTATCGTCGATCAGGGGATGGCACTGGCCGATCTGCGGCGCATCTTCATCACCCATCTGCATTCCGACCATTACCTCGAGCTTGGCCCGCTTTTGCACACCGCTTGGACGGCGGGTCTGAAAAGCGGCGTTGAGGTCTGGGGGCCACACGGTCTCGGCGACTATTGGACCGCGTTCCTCGCCTCGATGAAGGCCGATATCGACCTGCGGATCGAAGACGAGGGCCGCCCCGATCTTCGCGATTTGGTGACGATACACCGGATCGAACTGGGCGAGTTCTTTGCTACTGCCGATCTTAGGGTCTCGGCCCTGCGTAACATCCATCCCCCTTTGGTCGATACCTTCGCACTGCGGCTCGAGGGTGCGGGCAAAGCAGTGGTCTTTTCCGGCGACACGGCCTTCTATCCGCCGCTCGCCGATTTCGCGCGTGGGGCCGATCTTTTGATCCACGAGGCCATGCTTGAAGAGGCTGTCGAGGCGCTCATCGCGCGGGTTGGCAACACAGACGGGCGGCTGCGGACGCATCTTCTGCGCTCGCACAGTTTTGCCCCCGAAGCGGCCAAGATCGCGGCGATGGCCGAGGTCGGGGCGCTTGCCGTGCATCACATGATCCCCTCGGACGACCCAAGCTTCACCGAAGCACACTGGCAAGCCTCCGTGCGCCCGCATTGGAGCGGCCCGTTTTACATGGGGCGTGACGGGCTGGTGATCGATCTTGGCTAGAGCAATGGCCGACGCCTCCCCCCTCGGAGCGATCCTCTCGACCGAACCGCCGGTTTTCGGTGCGGCAGCCGCAAGCAAGGCCGCACAGCAGTTTTGGGGGATCGAGGGGCGGTTTACGCCCCTGACCTCGGAGCGCGATGTGAATTTCAGGGTCGAGACGGAAAATGGCAGTTTTGTCCTCAAACTCGCCAACCCAGCCGAAAGCCCCGAGGTCACTGATTTCCAGATCAAGGCGCTTTTGCATCTGGAACCCGCTGGCCTGACTGTGCCGCGCGTGGTGCGGACGTTGGAGGGCAAGACAGAGGCGTTTGTCGCTGAGGGGCGCTTGCGGCTTCTGACCTATCTTGAGGGCGAGATGCTGCACCGCGCTCTGCCTTCCGCGCCGCTGCGCCGCTCGGTGGCGCAGATGAACGCGCGCCTGACGGCGGCGCTTGCGGGTTTTGTCCACCCCGCCGCGCGGCACGAGCTGCAATGGGATATCCAGCACGCAGCCAATCTCGCCCCGCTGTTGCCCGATGTGCCCGAGGAATTGCGCCCCCTTGCGGAAAGCGCCTTGCGCCGGTTCGAGGCCGAGGCGTTGCCTCTTTTGCCGGGCCTGCCGCGGCAGGTCTGCCATGCCGACCTTAATCCCCACAATGTCGTGGTCTCCGCCGATCACCGTCAGGTCACAGGCGTTCTCGATTTCGGGGATATGGTCGAGACCCCAAGGGTCTGCGATCTGGGCGTGGCGGCAGCCTATCAGGTCGATCCCGAGGCGCCGGCAGAAAGCCTTGCCGACTATGTGCGGGCCTATACCGCGGTCTTGCCGCTGACCGAGGCCGAGGTGCGCCTGATCCCCGTTCTGACCGAGGCGCGCTGGCTCACGACCCTTTGCATCGCCGCCCACCGCGCCAAGCGCCAGCCCGAGAACGCCGCCTATATCCTGCGTAATGTGCCGCTGACGCGGGCGGGGCTTTTGGCCTTTGCGCAGCTTGACCGAAACGCATTGCAGGACCGGCTTTTGGCCGGCGCGAGGCTCATATGACCGACAGGCCGACCCTTCCCGGCAATATGCCCAACGCCTTTGTCGCGGGGCAGGGCAACCTTTCGCCCGAGGATCAGGCGCTCGTGGCGCGGCGGCAGGCGGCGATGGGGCCAGCCTATCGGCTGTTCTATGAGACGCCCGTGCACCTCGTGCGCGGCGAAGGCGTCTGGCTCTTTGACGCGCAAGGCGAAGCCTATCTCGACACCTATAACAACGTCGCCTCCGTCGGCCATTGCCACCCCCGCGTGGTCGAGGCGATGGCGCGGCAGGCGGCGGTATTTGCCAGCCACACCCGCTATTTGCACGAGGGCATCCTTGCCTATTCCGAGCGGCTTTTGGGCTATTTCCCGCCCGAGCTCTCGCATGTGATGTTCACCTGCACAGGCTCGGAGGCCAACGACCTTGCCCTGCGGATCACTGAGGCGCATACGGGCGGGACAGGGATCATCGTGACGGAGAACGCCTATCACGGCGTCACCCGCGCGATTGCCGCCATGTCGCCGAGCCTTGGGCAAGGTGTGGCCTTGGGCGAGGCAGTGCAGGTTGTCCCCGCGCCCGATCCGCTGCGGCTTGAGGGCGATTTGGGGCAGGCGTTTGCGGGCCATGTGCAGGCGGCGATCGACGATATGATTGCGGCGGGGATTAAACCTGCGGCGCTGATCGTCGATACCATCTTTTCCTCGGATGGGGTTTTTGCCGATCCCAAGGGCTTTCTCGCCCCCGCCGTTGCGGTGATCCGCAAGGCGGGCGGGCTCTTCATTGCCGACGAGGTCCAACCCGGCTTTGGCCGCACAGGCGCGGCGATGTGGGGCTTTCAGCGGCACGGGCTGGTGCCCGACTTGGTCACTTTGGGGAAGCCGATTGGCAATGGCTATCCGGTGGCGGCTGTGGTGATGCGCCCTGAAGTGGTGGCCGAATTCGGCGCCCGAGCCCGTTATTTCAACACCTTCGGCGGCAATGCCGTGGCGGCGGCGACGGCGGGTGCCGTGCTTGATGTGATCGAGGATGAGGGGTTGATAGAGAATGCCCGCGTGGTCGGCGGCCACCTGCGCGCTGGGCTCGACGATCTGGCAGGGCGGCACGAGAGCCTTGGGCCGATCCGGTCGGCGGGGCTTTTCGTCGGGGCCGAGATTGTGACCGGCGACGATCCCCTCGCCGCGGATGCGGCTTTCGCGGCAACGGTGGTCAACCGGCTGCGCGAGGCGCGTGTGCTGATCTCGGCCACCGGCCCGCGCGCCAATGTGCTCAAGATCCGCCCGCCGCTCGTTTTCTCACAGGAAAACGCCGATCTTTTCCTTGACCGGCTCGACAAGGCGCTGGTCCGCTAGGCGCTCCCTTTCCGAAAATTTCTTGCGGCCTGCCCACAGGAAAGGATTGTTTTGCGAAAAATTTGACCACATGGTAAAAGAAAACAAAAGACCAACAGGGAATCGCAAAATGCCCAACGACCAGTCCACGCCCGGAATCGTTGCCGGGCGGCTATCGGCAGACCAGATCGCCCGCAATTTCGGCGACCTGCATCCGCCTCTCGACGATCACGAAGCGCGGGTGGCGGCGGATCGCTGCTATTTCTGCTACGACGCGCCTTGCATGACGGCCTGCCCGACCTCGATCGACATCCCCCTTTTCATTCGCCAGATCGCCACCGGCACCGCCGAGGCAGCAGCCAAGACGATTTTCGAGCAGAATATCATTGGGGGCATGTGCGCCCGGGTCTGCCCGACCGAGACACTCTGCGAAGAGGCCTGCGTGCGGAACGATGCCGAATGCGAGCCGGTCCAGATCGGCCGGCTTCAGCGCTATGCGACTGACAGGCTCATGGCCAAAGGGGGTCATCCCTTCACCCGCGCCGCCGCGACTGGCAAACGCATCGCCGTCGTGGGCGCCGGGCCTGCGGGCCTTGCCTGCGCCCATCGTCTTGCGATGAAGGGCCATGAGGTAACGATCTTTGATGGCCGCAAAAAGGGTGGCGGCCTCAACGAGTTTGGCATTGCCGCCTATAAAGCACCGGGCAATTTCGCGCAGGCCGAGCTTGATTGGCTTCTTGGCATCGGCGGCATAACGGTTGAATACGGCAAGCGGCTTGGCGATGGCCTGTCGCTGGATGATCTAAAGAAAGGTCATGACGCGGTGTTTCTCGGCATCGGCCTTGCGGGCGTCAATGCGCTGGCGGTGAGCGGCAGCCACGACGGGCTTGCCGCCGCTGTCGACTGGATCGCCGCCTTGCGCCAGTCCAAAGGCAAAACGGATGTGGCCGTGGGTCGTGACGTGGTGGTGATCGGCGGCGGCATGACCGCGATCGACGCCGCCGTTCAGGCCAAGCTTCTTGGCGCCGAGACCGTGACCATCGCCTACCGCCGCGACAAGGCGGCGATGGCGGCGTCCGAATTCGAGCAGGATCTGGCGACCTCGAAGGGGGTCCGCATCCTCTATAACGTCGCGCCGAAAGCGGTGGACAAAGACGGCATCACCTTGGCCCGCACCGCCACCAAGGACGGCAAGCTGGTCGAGACCGGCGAGACCCTGACCCTGCCCGCCGATCAAATCCTCCGCGCCATCGGCCAGACCCTCGAAGGCGCGCCCGTTGTTCTCAAGATCGACGGCGGCAAGATCGCCGTTGACGCCTCGGGGCGCACCTCGGTCGCCGGTGTCTGGGCCGGAGGCGATTGCGCGACGGGCGGTGAAGACCTGACGGTAACCGCCGTTGCCGAAGGCCGCGACGCGGCCGAAGACATCCACACCAGCCTGACCGGAGGGGCATGATCATGGCCGATCTCAGAAGCAATTTCATCGGGATCAAATCGCCCAACCCGTTCTGGCTCGCCTCGGCGCCGCCGACCGACAAGGAATACAACGTCCGCCGCGCCTATGAGGCCGGATGGGGCGGGGTTGTCTGGAAGACGCTGGGCGAGGCTGGCCCGCCGGTCGTCAACGTCTCCGGCCCGCGCTATGGCGCGATCTGGGGGGCGGACCGCCGCCTTCTGGGCCTCAACAACATCGAACTGATCACCGATCGACCGCTCGAGGTGAACCTGCGCGAGATCAAACAGGTCAAGCGCGATTATCCTGATCGCGCCCTTGTGGTCAGCCTCATGGTGCCTTGCGAAGAGGAGCCGTGGAAGAACATCCTCAAGGCCGTCGAGGAAACCGAGGCCGACGGGGTCGAGCTGAATTTCGGTTGCCCGCATGGCATGGCCGAGCGCGGCATGGGCTCGGCTGTGGGGCAGGTGCCGGAATATATCGAGATGGTGACGCGCTGGGTGAAACAGCATTCGCGGATGCCCTGCATCGTCAAGCTGACGCCCAACATCACCAACATCCTCTATCCCGCAGAAGCCGCCAAGCGTGGCGGGGCAGATGCGGTGAGCCTCATCAACACGATCAACTCGATCACCTCGGTCAACCTCGATACCTTCACCCCCGAGCCGACCATTGACGGACTTGGCGCGCACGGCGGCTATTGCGGCCCTGCGGTCAAACCGATCGCGCTCAACATGGTGGCCGAGATCGCCCGCAGCGCTGGCACCGCAGGCCTGCCGATCAGCGGTATCGGTGGCGTCACCACATGGCGCGACGCGGCCGAGTTCATGGCGCTGGGCGCGGGCAATGTGCAGGTCTGCACGGCGGCGATGACCTATGGCTTCAAGGTCGTGCAAGAGATGATCTCGGGCCTGTCCGAGTTCATGGACAGCCACGGGCTGACCTCGGTCGACGAGATCGTCGGGCGCGCTGTGCCCAAGGTGAAGGACTGGAAAGACCTCAACCTCAACTTCGTCACCAAGGCGGTGATCGACGAGGACCTCTGCATCAAATGCGGCCGCTGCTACGCCGCCTGCGAAGACACCTCGCATCAGGCGATCGAGATGGGCGAAGACCGCGTCTTCCGCGTCAAGGACGAGGAATGCGTGGCCTGCAACCTCTGCGTCAATGTTTGCCCCGTAGAGAGCTGCATCACGATGAAAGAGCTGCCGCTCGGCACGGTCGATCCGCGCACGGGCCGCAAGGTTGAACCCTACGCCAACTGGACGACGCACCCCAACAACACCGCCTCCAACTGCGGCTAGGGCGGCGCATCAGAACCCGACGGCGGCTCCATCCTTGCGGGGATCGGAGCCGCCGGCATATCCGCCGTCCGGCAGCCGGTGAATGAGCTGCGCGCCGCCAAAGGCAAAGGCAGCTTCGGGGGCATCCGCGTCGATCTGGTGGCCCATCGCTGAAAGCGCCTCGAGCGTCTGCCGCCCCATCGCCGCCTCGCAGGCCACGCCAAGCCCTTCGGTGACCTGCCAGCGGGGGGCATCGGCGGCCATCTGCACGTCCTGATCCCAAAGCTGGGTGCGCAGGACCATCTGCAAATGCCCCTGCGCCTGCATCGGCCCGCCCATCACGCCAAAGCTCATCAGGGGCGCGCCGTTCTTCATCAGGAAACCGGGGATGATCGTGTGGAACGGGCGCTTGCCGGGGCCGACGAAATTGGGGCTTTTTGGGTCAAGCGAGAAGCCCCAGCCGCGGTTTTGCATGTGGATGCTTGTGCCGGGCACGGCGACCCCCGAGCCGAAGCCCGCATAGTTTGACTGGATGTAGGACACCATCATCCCCGAGGCGTCGGCGGCGCTGAGATAAACCGTGCCGCCCTGCTTTGGCGCGCCAGCGCCGAAATCGGTCGCGCGGGCAGGGTCGATCAGGCGGGCGCGGGCGGCGAGGTAGCCATCGTCGAGCATATCGGCGGCGCTGACCGCCCCCATGTGGTCGGGGTCGGCGACATGGGCCTCGGCATCAGCCAGCGCGAGCTTCATCGCTTCGATCTGCAGGTGGATCGCGCGGGGATCGTCGACCCCAAGATCGCGGATCGGCGTGTGGGCGAGGATGCCCAGTGCCATTAGCGCGGCAATGCCTTGGCCGTTAGGCGGGATCTCGTGCAGGGTCAGATCGTCGAAATCTTTTGAAATCGTGCCACACCAGTCAGCCTTGTGGCTGGCAAGGTCCTCAAGCGTCATCGCCCCGCCATGCGCCTTGGAATGGGCGACGATGGCCTCGGCCAGATCACCCTCGTAAAAGGCGCGGCCCTTGGTTTCGGCGATGCGCCGGAAGGTGCGAGAGAGGGCGGGATTGCGGAACCGCTCGCCAGGGAGGGGTGCGCGGCCGGTGGGCAGGAAGGCCTCGGCAAAGCCGGGTTGATCGCCGAGGAGCCGCCCACCCCGCGCCCAAAGCTGGGCGATGATCGGAGTGACAAAGAACCCCTCCTCCGCATAGCGGATCGCCGGTTCGAAAAGATCGGCGAAGGGCAGCTTTCCAAAACGCTCGGAAATCTCGACCCAAGCCGAAACAGCGCCCGGCACCGTCACACTCTCCCAGCCCCGCGCCGGCATGGCGTCTAGCCCGGCAAACCGCGCAGGCGTCCAGCCCTTGGGCGCACGGCCCGAAGCATTGAGCCCGTGCAGCTCTTTCCCGTCCCAGATGATCGCGAAAGCATCCGATCCGACCCCGTTGCCCGAAGGCTCAACCAGCGTGAGCATGATCGCCGTGGCGACGGCTGCATCGGCGGCATTACCGCCCCGCGCGATCATCGAAAGCCCCGCCTGCGCGGCAAGCGGCTGCGAGGTGGCGACCATGTTGCCCGCCAAAACCGCAGAGCGGCGCGAGGCATAGGGATGCGCGGCGCGAAGCTGCATCGGCGTTCCTTTCGGGTCAGGTTGTCGGGTCAGCCGGCCAGAAGCTCGGACTCGTAACCCGCTTTCTTGATCGCAGCGGCGATGTCGGCGGCCGACTTGCCAGTTGTCACCGTCACATTGCGGCTTTGAAGATCACAAGTGACCCCTGCCGCCGGATCGGCTGCGGCGATGGATTTCTCGATGGCCGAGGTGCAATGACCGCAGCTCATCTTGGGAACGCTGAACTTCATCTTCATCTCCATTTTCCGGAATTGCGCCCAGCATCCCACCGGCGCGAAGCTGGTCAAGCGGGAAAAGGGACGCAGGACGAACCACATGAAAAAGTGCAATTTTCAGCGTAAAGGGTAGACGCCTGTCGGATGCTTGGAGGCCAGAAAAAATTGAAATCGGCATTGTCGGGGTGCAAGACTAGCGCGGGGTGACTATTTGATTCCAAAGTGTCGAGCGGTTGCAGGGGAGTGAGCCATTCATATCCTGATGTTCACCAATACCTATGTCCCGCACGTCGGCGGTGTGGCGCGGAGCGTTGACACGCTGTGCCACGGTCTGCGGCACCGGGGGCACAAGGTCTTGGTCATCGCTCCGACCTTTAAGGGCCATGAACAAGACGGTCCCGGGGTAATGCGGGTTCCGGCGCTCAAGCACATGGGCAATTCGGACTATTCGATGCCCATTCCCCTCTCGCGTCCGATCCGCGACAAGATCGACGAATTCGCCCCCGATATCGTGCATTCGCACCACCCGTTTCTCTTGGGGCATACGGCGCTTCGGATCGCGGCCAACTGTGGTGTGCCGCTCGTTTACACGTATCACACCCGCTACGACATCTATGTGAAACAGTTTGTCGAGTCCGAGACGCTCTGGCCCGACCTCGCCCGCAACCTTGCAAATGGCTATGCCAATCTTGCGGATGCGGTGATTGCGCCCAGCCAAAGCATGAAAGATGTCCTGCGGCGTCAGGGCGTAACGTCGCCGATGCAAGTGATTCCAACCGGCATCGACGTGGAGCGCTTTGCCAAGGGAGACCGCGTCAAGGTTCGCCGCAAGCTTGGGCTGACGGACGAGGATTTCGTCGTCGGCCACATCGGCAGGCTTACTGCCGAGAAGAACCTCGAGTTTCTTTTTGCGGCAGCCGTCCGGTTCCTTGAGGATAATCCGAAGGCCCAGTTCATCTTTGCTGGCGATGGTCCGATGCGCAAAGAGATGGTTGCGCGGCTTAGGAACAGTCCGTTACGCCCGCGAATGCATTTTCTGGGCGCGATTGAGGGCGATGACGTTGTCGCATTCTATTCGGCGATCGATGTATTTGCCTTTGCCTCAAAGTCGGAAACCCAAGGCCTTGTTGTGGCCGAAGCGCTCGCGTCGGGGGCGCCGGTCGTGGCGCTCGATGCCTCCGGCGTGCGTGATGCGCTGAGGCATTGCTCTAGCTGCGTTCAGCTTGGCGCTGACGCCAGCCCCGATGCTTTTGCCGACGCCCTTTCCGGCTTTGCCCAACGAGACGCCGATCAGGTCGAGAAGGTTCATATTGCGGCCCGCGCCGGAGCCGCACCCTATTCAATCGATGCGATGGTCGAGAGTATCGCGAGCCTCTACGCCGAGGTTTCCGACGTGGCTCGAAGCGAGAACCAGCAAAGTCGCACCGAGTGGGAGCGGATATTGGAAGGCCTTGCCGCCGAGGTGGATATGCTTGAAAACCTTTTCCGAGCGGTCGGGATCACCTTGCTGCCAAGAGCAAGAGGCGCCCTACGTTGACCGAACCCGACCCCAAGCGACCGAACTGGGAAGAGGGCCGCCCGTTTGGAAAGATCGCCGCCGTCCTCGTGGCCGCGATCATCTATGCCCTTCTGCGCCTGTGGAGCGCCACTTGGCGCATCGACAAGAGCGAAATAGGCCGGCTAGAGGCCGCGCGCGCCACTGGCCGCCCGATCATCGGCATTGTCTGGCACGGATCATATGCCCCGCTTTTTTATCTGATCTCGGGTCAGCCGGCGCTCGTTGTGACCAGCTATTCCTTTCGGGGCTCGGTCATCGCCCGGTTCTGCCGATGGTTCGGCTATCGCGCAATGCAGGTCGAGCGCGGCAATCACGGCGGGCGGCGCGCGATCCGCGAGGAGCTTTCGCATCCCAACGCTCTTGTGGCGATTGCGCCCGACGGTCCCCTCGGGCCGCGCCACGAGGCCAAACCGGGAGCGGCTGCTCTTGCGGCGGAATTTGGTGCTTTGCTAATCCCCATCTCTGCGAACTCAAACCGGAAGAAGATCGTGACGAGCCGCTGGGATAAGATGGAGCTGCCGCTGCCGACAGCCCGCGTGACATTGCGTGTGGGCGAGGCTTTCGAAATTCCGCAAGACGCCAGCCCCGAAGAGGCTAAGGCGCTGGTCGAGAACGCCCTAAACGCGCTGATCTGAGCCGCGGCTCCGAAGATTTCGCTACCACCAGCTCTCGCACCTCGGCAGTATGATGCCAAGTGTAGGGAGAGAAGCGCCGTGTCAGTGGAGAAAGTGAATACCCTAGTTGTCGGTGCGGGGCAGGCGGGGGTTGCCATGAGCGAACACCTGACCAAAACGGGCATTCCCCATCTCGTCGTTGAGCGCGGGCGGATCGCCGAGCGCTGGCGGTCGGAGCGCTGGGATAGCCTCGTTGCCAACGGTCCGGTCTGGCATGATCGCTTTCCGGGGATGGAGTTTGACGCCTTCGATCCCGACGAATTTGCACCCAAGGAGAAGGTCGCCGATTACTTTGTCGGCTACGCCGAAAGCTTCAACGCGCCGATCCGCTGCGGTGTCGAGGTAAAGAGCGTAACGCGCCTTGAGGGGCGCGAGGGCTTTTTGGTCGAGACCTCGGAAGGTGTTATCGAGGCGGCGAATGTGGTCGCGGCGACGGGGCCGTTCCAAAAGCCCACCTATCCGCAGATCGTCCCTGAAAGCGCCGATGTTTTGCAGATTCATTCCAACAGCTACCGCAATCCCGGTCAGCTCCCCGAAGGGGCGGTTCTGGTTGTCGGGGCGGGATCGTCCGGTGTCCAGATTGCAGACGAGCTGCGCGCCTCGGGCCGCAAAGTCTATCTCTCGGTCGGTGCGCATGACCGCCCGCCACGCGCCTACCGTGGCCGCGATTATTGTTGGTGGCTGGGTGTCTTGGGCAAATGGGACGCCCCCGCGCCTAAGCCCGGAACCGAGCATATCGCCATTGCCGTGAGCGGGGCGGATGGTGGCAAGACCATCGATTTCCGCCGCCTTGCCAGCGAGGGGATGAATCTTTTCGGCCTGACCGCCGGCTATGAGAACGGCGTTCTGCGCTTTGCGCCCGATCTGGCCGACAACATTCGGCGCGGAGATGCCAACTACCTCTCGGTCCTGCGCGAGGCTGATGCCTATGCAGACCGCAACGGCCTTGATCTACCGCTGGAGCCCGAGGCCCACGAAATCGGCCCCGATCCCGAGTGCATGACAAACTCGATCCTCGAGCTTGATCTGAAAAAGGCGGGGATCACTACGATCCTCTGGGCCACCGGCTATGCGCTCGATTTCGGTTGGCTCAAGGTGGATGCCTTCGATGAAAACGGCCGCCCCAAGCACCAGCGCGGTGTGTCGTCCGAGCCGGGCATCTATTTCCTTGGCCTGCCGTGGCTCTCGCGGCGCGGCTCGTCGTTTATATGGGGCGTCTGGCACGACGCCCGCTTTATCGCCGACCAGATCGGCATCCAGCGTAGCTATCGCGCCTACAAGGCCCCCGCCGAGCGCACCTGACCCCCCGGAGACATCCATGGCCCACTACCGCCACCGCAAGTTCAACACCAAGGATACCTACCCCGAGCAAAAGCTCGACAATGATCTCTGCCAAGCGGTCGTCACGCAGGGCGGGCGGACGATCTATCTGCGCGGCCAATGCCCGCAAGAGCTTGATACCGCTAAGAATATCGAAAGCCACGATCCGGTCGAGCAGACCCACAAGGTCATGCAGAACATCAAACAGTTGATCGAGGAATGCGGCGGCACGATGGAGCATCTGGTGAAGGTCGTCGTCTATCTCACCGACGTGCGCCATCGCGAGGCTGTCTATCGGACGATGGGCGAATACATCAAAGGGGTGCATCCGGTTTCGACCGGCCTTGTCGTCAGCGCCTTGGCGCGGCCCGACTGGCTCGTGGAAATCGACGGCACCGCCGTCATTCCGGACTAGGCGCATGACCTTTTCCCTCGTCGCCCGTTGCAAGGATACCGGTATGTTCGGTGTCGCCATTTCCTCATCCTCGCCCGCTGTGGCCGCCCGTTGCTCCTACGCGCGGGCCGAGGTGGGGGCGGTGGCTTCGCAGAACGTGACCGACCCGACGCTCGGGCCCTTGGGCCTCGACCTCATGGAGGGCGGGATGACCGCCGCAGAGGCCGTGGCCGAAATCCAGCGGCGCGGCAGCTTCATTGAATATCGGCAAGTGCTCATCGTCGATGCCAAGGGCGGCACAGCGATCCATTCGGGGCCAAACTCGCTGGGTATCTGGAGCGAGGCGCAGGCCAAGAATGTCGCTTCGGGCGGCAATCTTCTGGCGAATGCGGATGTTCCCAAGGCGATTGTTGATGGCTTTCTCGCCGCCAAGGGCCACATCGGCGATCGGCTGATCGCGGCGATGCGGGCAGGGCTGGCCGCCGGGGGCGAGGCGGGGCCGGTGCATTCGGCGGGGATGAAGATCGTCGACAAGGTGAGCTGGCCTGTGGCCGATCTGCGCTGCGATTGGATCGAGGACGATCCCATCGAGGCCATCGCCACGGCGTGGGAGGTCTACAGGCCGCAGCTCGACGCCTATGTCCAGCGCGCCCTCGATCCGCGTGCCGCACCGTCCTATGGCGTGCCGGGAGACCAATAGGCCGATGCGCGATCCCCGCTACGATATCCTGTTCGAGCCGATGAAAATCGGCCCGCACACGGCCAAGAACCGCTTCTATCAGGTGCCGCATTGCAATGGAGGCGGCTTTCGCGACCCTACGGCCGCCGCCGAGATGCGGGGCGTTAAGGCCGAGGGCGGCTGGGGCGTGATCTTTACCGAGCAGACCGAAATGCATCATAGCTCGGAAATCACCCCCTTCATTGAACTGCGCCTTTGGGAAGATCAGGACATCCCCTCAATCGCCCGCATGGCCGAGCGGATGAAGACCCACGGGGCGCTCGCCGGTATCCAGCTTGCCTATTCGGGGATCAATGGGCCGAACCTTTATACCAAGGAGGTCCCCCTCGCGCCCACGGCCCTGCCGATCCGCACCTTCACCAACGATCCGGTGCAGGCCCGCGCGATGGACAAGGAGGATATCCGCAACCTGCGCCGTTGGTTCGTCAATGCCGCAAAGCGGTGCCAGACGGCGGGGTTTGACCTGATCTGCCTTTATGGGGCGCATGGCTTCGGCATCTTCCAGCATTTCCTCAGCCGCGCCACCAACCAGCGGAGCGACGAATACGGCGGCAGCCTTGAAAACCGCGCCCGTTTCGCCCGCGAGGTGATCGCCAATATGCGCGAGGCGGTGGGCGAGAGCATGGCCTTCACGCTGCGCGTCTCGCTCGACGAGACCATCGGAGACCTCGGCTTTTCCAACGCCGAAGTGCGCGATTTCATCGAGATGAACTGCGATCTACCCGATCTGTGGGATCTGGCGCATGGGACATGGGAGGAATGCTCCGGCCCGTCGCGCTTCAAGGAAGAGGCGGCGCAAGAGGCCCTTGTGCGCGGCATCCGCGAGCTTTCCGACAAACCGGTCGTGGGCGTTGGCCGCTTCACCAGCCCCGATGTGATGGCGCGGATGATCCGGCAGGGCACGCTCGATTTCATCGGCTGTGCGCGGCCCTCGATTGCCGATCCCTTCCTGCCCAAGAAGATCGAGGAGGGCCGCATCGAAGACATCCGCGAATGCATCGGCTGCAACATCTGCATCACGGGCGATATGACCCAAGGCATGGGCCGCTGCACCCAGAACCCCACATGGATGGAGGAATGGCGGCGCGGCTGGCATCCCGAGCGGATGAACCCGAAAGGGGCGAGCCAGAACGTTCTGATCGTCGGCTCCGGCCCCGCGGGGCTTGAAGCGGCGCGGGCACTTTCCTTGCGCGGCTACGATGTGGCGATTGCCGAAGCGCGCGATGAGATCGGCGGGCGCGTGGCGCGCGAGCGCAAGCTGCCGGGGCTGTCGGCCTGGGGGCGGGTGGTGGATTACCGACAGTATCAGCTGTCGCAGCGCCCCAATGTCGAGACCTACCTCGCCTCGCGCCTTGATGCGGGCCAAATTCTCGAGTTCGGGTTTCAGAACATCTGCATCGCCACCGGTTCGCGCTGGCGCGCCGATGGCGTCGCGCGGCAGCACGTCGTGCCGATGCCGATGGACCCTTCGATGCCGGTCTATACGCCGGACGACTTGATGGAGGGCCGCCTGCCCAAGGGTCGTGTCGTCGTTTACGACGATGATCACTACTACATGGGCGGCGTTTTGGCCGAGCTTCTGGCGCAGGTGGGCTGCGAGGTCACGCTGGTGACGCCCGCGCCTTATGTCTCCGACTGGGCGCGGAACACGCTCGAACAAGCCGCGATCCATGTGCGGCTTGCCGCGGCTGGTGTGAAAATCGTCCTCAATCGTGGGGTGGCGGCGATCCACGCGGGCGAGGTTGAGACCAATTGCAGTTACACAGATGCCCGCGAGCGGACCGAATGCGATGCGGTGGTGATCGTCGGGTCGCGGCTGTCGGAGGATGGTCTTTTCCGCGACCTTCAGGCACGCAAGGGCGACTGGGCCGATGCTGGAATCTTTTCGGTGAAGGTGATCGGCGACGCAAACGCACCGGGGCCGATCGCTTGGGCGACCCACGCCGGCCACCGCTATGCCCGCGAGGTGGACGCGCCTGATCTGGGCGACGCACTGCCCTTCCGCCGCGAGGTGACGCGCCTTGCCGACTGAGATGACCAGCACGCTCGAAATCCTTGAGCGCCTGATCGCCTTCGACACTGTCAGCGCGAAATCGAACCTTGCGCTGGTAGGCTATGCCGAGGCGCTGTTGAACGGTGCCGGAGCACGGGTGCAAAGGTTTTCCGATGCCACCGGTCAGAAAGCGGGCCTTTATGCCGAGATCGGCCCCGCAGGGCAGGGGATCGCCCTATCGGGGCATAGTGATGTTGTCCCAGTCGAGGGGCAGGTCTGGACGCGCGATCCCTTTCGCCTGACCCTTGAGGCGGGCCGCGCCTATGGCCGTGGCACGACAGATATGAAGGGCTTTGTCGCGGGCGCCTTGGCTGCGGCGGAGCGGGCGGCAAAGGCCAAGCTCAAAGAGCCGCTGAAGATTGTCCTCTCCTACGACGAAGAGGTGGGATGCCTCGGCCTTCGGGATATGCTCCCTGATCTTCTGCCGCTGATTGGCTCGCCCCGCGCGGTGATCGTCGGTGAGCCAACCGAGATGCAAACTGCAATCGGCCACAAAGGCAAAGTCGCACTGCGGGCGGTCTGCCACGGTCAGGCGGGGCATTCGGCAATGGCGCCAGATTTTGTCAATGCGATCCATTTGGCCGCCGATCTTGTCGCGGTCATGCGCGAAATGCAGGCGGAGGTCGCGGCTACGGGCACCAAGGAAGATGGCTACGACATCCCTTATTCAACTCTCCACGTCGGCAAGATCGCGGGCGGCAAGGCGCTTAACGTCGTGCCGGACAGGGCGGAGATGGACTTTGAAATCCGCCACCTCGCGGCAGACGATCCCCGCACGATCATCGCCTCTTTGACAGCCCACGCCGAAGAGATTGCCGCCTCATACAGGGCCGCCTTCCTGCAGGCCCGTATCGAGATCGAAGAGCGCAACGCCTATCCCTGCCTTGCGGTTGGCCCTGCTGCTGAGGTTGTCGGGCTGGTGCAGCGCCTCTCGGGGCAGAGCGGGGCGATCAAGGTCCCCTATGGCACCGAAGGCGGCTTTTTCGCGCGGGCTGGCCTGCCCACGGTTGTCTGCGGTCCGGGATCAATGGCGGGGCAGGGGCACAAACCGGACGAGTATATCGAACTAGGCCAGCTGGCCGCGCTGGATGCGATGATGGACCGGGTATTGGCGGAAATCGCTGCCTGAATTTGCCCCCTGAAACCGGAATGATGTCTCGCTTCCTGCGCCAAGTGCGGAATTCTGTTCTTCTTCCGAGCGCACGGCTGGCGCGGCGTTCTGATTGGGCGGGGTTCCCTGCGACCGCTTTCTTATTTTTCTGCAATAATTGTAAATGGTTAGGTGGGGTGCGATCTTCTTGAGGAACCGCAGGAGATTTCCCATGTCCCTCTCGTCCATCCCTTCAGACTGGCTTTTCGGCCTTGCTGGCGGACTCGTCATTGGCCTTTCCGCAGCCATTCTTCTTCTTGGCAATGCCCGCATCCTTGGCGCCAGCGGCATTCTTGGCTCGGTCGTTGAGGGCAGCGAGCCCGACGCCGCGACCGAGCGACTTTGGTTCCTCGGCGCTTTGATCGGCGCGCCTGCCGTTGCGGTTCTGATCTTCGGCGCACCGTCCACCAACGTTTCTGGTGATCTGCCGCTTCTGGCCTTGGCTGGTGTGCTTGTTGGCGTTGGCACCCGTCTCGCCAATGGCTGCACCTCGGGGCATGGCGTTTGCGGAATGTCTCGGTTTTCGACCCGCAGCATCGCCTCGACTCTTGTCTACCTCGCTGTCGGCTTTGCCGTCATGTTCGCCGCCCGCCACGTTTTGGGAGTTCTGTGATGCGTAACCTCCTTTCCGCCGTCTCCGGCGGTCTCTTTGGCCTTGGCCTTCTGATCTCGGGCATGACCGATACGGCAAAGGTTCAGGGCTGGCTCGATCTTTTTGGCGATTGGGACCCGACGCTTGCCTTCGTCCTTGGTGGAGCGATCCTGCCTATGCTTCTGGCGTGGCGGATCGCGGCGCGCCGCAAGGTTTCGGTGACGGGCGATGCTTTCCCGATCATGCCGCAACATGTGATTGACGGGCGTCTTCTTGCCGGTTCGGCCCTGTTTGGCGCCGGTTGGGCGCTGGCCGGGTTCTGCCCCGGTCCGGCTTTGGCTTCGATCACTTGGGGCGGGCTTGGCGGCCTTACCTTCCTTTTGGCGATGATTGGCGGGATGATTGTCTCTTCGTTGGCAGGAAAGCGCCGCTTGGCCGCCGCCTGAAGGATCGTCAGCCGCGCAGTCGGCTGAGAAAACCCTCGAGGATCATAAGGCTATCTTGTCGTCCGTCTCTAGCTGCGCGGGCATAGTCAAGGAGCGCCACCTCGTGATCGAGAAGCAGCCGAGCGCCGTCCCGATCCTCAGGGGCCGCGGCGTTCGCGACAGCTTCGAACTCGGCAACGAAGACCGGATAGTCGAGACACATTCGATCAAGCATTTCCGTCCAGCCGAGGGATTCCAGCGCCTCGGCTTCATTGCGGCCCTCGTCGCGAATTGCGGCGGCCCGCGCCGGATCAACGCCAAGCCGCCGCGCCATCGGCGCCAAGACCTCGAGCATCGCGCCCTCGATCGCCGACATGAGCAAAAGAGCCTCTCGCGCTTCTCCTGAATGGAAGGATGCAAGGGTTGCGAAGAAGGTCTCGCCCGAGATTTCTTCTTCGTAGAAGGCGCGGAGGCCGTCGGCTGGTGTTGGGAATGATCTCGGTTCGATTGTCATGACAGCACCTCTGCAAGCCGGTCGTTCATCTGCCGCCAGCGATAACTGGCCTCGGCCGCAACCGCCCCAATCGGGCCAAATGTGGCCTGACGGGGGATCGCCGAGAAGGGCTCGAGCGCGGCTGGCTCGCCGATCAAGGCTTTCGACAGGGCAATCGCGGCTGCGGGGGCGGTGTTCATCCCGTGTCCGCCGAAACCAGCGACAGTGAATAGCCCCTGCTCACGCTCGCCGACATAGGGCATGAAATGGCGGGCATACCCCATGTTGCCGGCCCAGGCGGTATCGATGCCGATACCCGCTTTTCCCATATCGCGGGCGAGTGCAGAATAAATCTTTCCGATATCGTTGGTGACCATGCGGCGTACGGCTTCGACATCGAGCGTACCAAAGGCGGTGATCCCGAGCCCCCAGAGAAGCCGCCCGTCGGGCAGGCGGCGATAGTAGTTGCCCGCGCGGCGGGTGTCGCCGATGGCGTAACGGCTGGGAAAATGTTCGTCCAAAAGGTCGGGCATTGGGTCTGTCACACCGATATAGGTGCGGATGGGCAAAAGAATCCGCGAGAGCTTGCCCGTTTCGCGCCCGCCATATCCGCCTGTTGCCAGAACCATCTTCTCAGCGCGGATGCTTCGACCACCAGAGGTCAGAACAAAGCCCCCGCCTTGCCGGTCGATGCGCTCGATGCCCGCGTTCTCGACAATGGTTTGCCCGCCTGAAATCGTTTCGCTGGCAAGAGCGCGAAGGAAATTCAAAGGGTGAAACTGAAAGCCATCGTCTGTGGCATATCCAAAGCGATAGCGCGGGCTTGTAGTCTCGGCCCGGAGTGCGTGGCCTGATACAAGACGCGTCCCCGGCTCTGGCACTGCAAGCGGCTTGCCGGCGAGCGAGACAATCAAGATGCCATCTTTCGGAGTGGCTGCCTCATATCCGGGTCGGCCCAGCCGATCGCGCATCCACGAGACGCCGCTTTTGGCGATCTCCTCAAGCCGATTTGCGGTTTCAGTGTCCGTCAGGCGGGCGATCTGATCTTCGCCCGCGGCCCAGCCCGGTGTGCAAAAGCCGCCGTTTCGTCCCGAGGCTCCGCTGCCGACCTTTCCGCGCTCGAAGAGAACCGCAGAGACTCCCGCCTCACCCAAGAGACTCAGAAGGGAAATGCCCGCGAGGCCCCCGCCAACAATTGCGACATCATAGGCGGGGGCGAGGTCGGCGAGCGCAGCCGTTCGCGGTGGGGTAATCCCCGTCTGATCATACCACGTCGTCGCGGTCAGCGCGTTTGCACTCAATGCGACTTGCCCTTGTTGACCATCCGGTCGAGCGACTTGATCCCCGAAGCGGCAATCAGCGTCAGCAAGACATAGATGAGCGCGGCCGAGTTGAAGGGCTCGAAGGCAAGGAAGCTTTGCGCCTGAAACTCGCGCATTCGCTGCGTGAGGTCGCGCACCGAGAGGATCGACACGAGCGAGGTGTCTTTCAACATGGCGATGAACTCGTTGCCAAGGGCCGGCAGCACGATCGCCACCGCCTGCGGCACGATGATGAACCGCGCGATCTGCATTTCTTTGAGGCCAAGCGTGCGGGCCGCTTCGATCTGACCCTTGGGGATCGCTTCGATACCGGCGCGGAAGATTTCGGCCATATAGGCGGAATAGCCGATGGCGATGGCCATGATCCCGCGCGTCATCATCTGAAGGTCGATATACCCGGCCGAGGCACTCTTTAGCGCGCCGGCAAGCGGTAGGCCGACATAGAGGATGATAACCAGCATCGGCACGCCACGGATCGTATCGACGAAGAAATCGGAAAATACGGCCAGAGGATGCGCCGTCAGGATCGCACCGATTCCAACGAGTAGGAGGAACAGAGCGCCGAGCGCGAGGCAGACGATGGCGATGGTCTTGGTGGTGATCGGTAGATAGTCCGCCTGCCAAAGGATCGGCTGGTCTGTGACCAGGCCCTGCGGCAAGAGCGCGGACGAAATCGTCCCTTTCTCCAAAAGATCAATCGCCTGTTCGACAGTGGCGAGCGAGCGGACCTTGTAGGGCTCGTCCGGAACTACCTCACCAAACTCGCCATAGCGGATCGTATCGGTGAGGCCCTGTGGCGTGCCCGAGACGATGCCGATGCGCCCGTCAAGCGAGCCGACCAGCTCGACCTCGACGTGGGGGCGGGTGAAAAAGAACACAGAGGAGGCGACCAAAACGACCCCGAGAACGCCGAAGACCATCGACGCCACGCGCGAGGGGTTGAGGCGAGTCAAAAGCGCCCAGACGAGGCCGAGGATCGACGCGCCGATATAGGCAAAGAAAGCTGCCCGCAGCGTGACCATAATGCCGACCGCAAAGCCCGCATGACCCATCATCAGGACATAGAAGGCCGCGGCAAAATTAACGAGAAGCAAACCAATCCAAAGCGCCCTGCCGGGCAAGGTGCGGTGCGCGCCAATGGGAGCGATTGCCCAGCCTAGGGCCAAGATAGCGGCACCGGCCGCCACTACAAGGTATTTGTGCGCCGCCGCGAGCATCGCGATTTGGAAATCTGGATCAAGGATAAAGGTGTTGTCGGCCACGATGACGAAATCGACTGATCGGGGATCGAACTCGTTGACGACCACCGAAACAAGATAGGGGTCAATCGCTGGAAGCTGCGACAAGAGCGCCAGAAGGACAGTCTGGACCGCAAGCGCAATAGCCGAGCGGCGACGGTCGCGGGAAATGCTTTCGGGGCCTTCGTCGGGCCGAAGCGAGCGCAGCGCCCATAGGCATCCCAGAAAGCCTAGAACGCCCACCGCCGAGAACATCAGGAACATCGCGAAAAGCGTCCATGGATCGCTTTCGATGCCAAGCACCGCCTTCAGCGCGGGGCCGTAGCTTCGCGAGGTGGCGATGAGCCAGATGATGACGGGGAAAACGGAGAGAAAGACAAGATTAGACGCACGGATGCCGCGCATCCAGCTGAAGAGGGCAGTCATTCGACAGGGCCTTTCAGGGAAGAAAAAAGCCCCGGTCCGGTTGTCCGGACCGGGGCGGAATGCCGAATATTACTTCGGCCACCACTTGATGACGAGCTCGTTCAGAGTGCCGTCATCCTTGATCGCCTGCAGACCTTCGTTGAAGGCATCCTGCAGCTCGGAACCTTCTTGGAACACAAGGCCCAGCGGATCCGACGAAAGGCCGGTGATAGCCACGGTCAGCTCGCCCGCAAACTCCTGCTCGTAGGCAGCAGCCGAGGTCGAGTCGATGATCACGCCGTCAACGTCGCCGTTCTGCAGCGCGACGACCGCGTTGTTGAAGGCGTCAAAGAGGGCAAGGTTGTCGCGGCCGACAAGCTCCTCACCCAACGCGGCGTTGGTGGTGCCGGTCTGCGAGGCAAGGCGCATGGCGCCCGACTTGAAGTCGTCGATGGTCTTGCCAGCGTCTTCGACCCGCATCAGAACGCCCTGCTGGACGATGATATAGGGCTCGGAAAAGTCGACGATCTTGTCGCGCTCTTCGGTGATGGTCACACCCGAGACGACCATGTCGAACTGGCCATCGGCGAGTGCGCCGAAGATACCGTCCCACGCGGTGGTGATCCAGTTGGGCTGACAGTTGATGCGCTCGCAGATCGCGGCGACCACGTCGACGTCAAAGCCTTTGACAACACCGTCTTCGATAAATTCGTGCGGCGGATAGGTTGTGTCCGAACCGATGTTGACGATCTGACCGCCCAGGTCGGCAGCAAAGGCCGGCATAGCTAGTGTCGCGGCAACAATTGCCCCGGCAACGTGTTTGAACATTATGATCTCCCTTTGAACTTGAGCCGCTTCAATAGGCGGCCTGTTTTTGGTTGGATCAGAATGAGTGGGGTTTTTGTAAAGGTCAACAAGCGAAGAACATTGGCATCCTAGCGGCCTGTTTGCGGCGCAATTCGAAGGGCCCGCAAGGCGTTCAGGATCACCGCCACATCAATCACCTCCTGCAGGATCGCACCTTCAACTGGCGTGAGATAACCGAAGGCCGCGGCGATCATACCAAGGATCGACAGCCCGATTCCTGCAACAACGCTTTCTAGTGCGATCCGCCGCGCGCCCTTGGCTATTTCCATGCCGGCGGCCAGCCTGTCGATTTCGTCGACCAAGAGGACCACGTCCGCCGCTTCGGCAGAGGCCGCAGCGCCACGCGCGCCCATCGCAACGCCCACGTCAGCGGCCGCAAGCGCAGGCGCATCGTTGACGCCATCACCCACCATCATCACCGGCCCGTTCTTGCGCTCGGTCAGCACCAAAACGACTTTCTGATCGGGGCTGAGTTCGGACCGGACGCCATCGAGGCCGAGGCCCTCAGTCACCCGCTGCGCGACTTCGGAGCGGTCGCCTGTTGCCAAGAGAAGGCGCCCGACACCGCCTCGGCGAAGGCGATCAAGCAAGGGGGCCACGCCTTCCCGCAGGGGGTCGGCCATCACGATGTGGCCTGCCAGCTTTCCATCGATTGCCACCGCGACAAGGGCCGAGCCGGACAAGAGGGAGGGATGGTCTCCATCTGCCTCGTCATGATGGCCTGCGACGAAAATCTGCCCGCCAACAACGACCCGCTTTCCCCCGACGTATCCCGAAACGCCTTCACCGGGCTGTTCGGCAACCTCGCTGGGGACTGGAAGGAGCAGGCCTTGCAGTTGCGCGGCTGCCACGACAGCCTGTGCAACGGGATGTTTGGATGCCTGATCCAGCGCGGCGGCAAAGCGCAGGACATCGCTCTCGCTCCAGCCATTGCGCGTGTCGATCGCGATGATCTGGGGGCGGCCATCCGTGAGTGTACCGGTCTTGTCGAGAATGAGGGTCCGGATTCGCGCCATCGCCTCCAGTGGACTTGCGCCCTTGATGAGAACGCCGAAATGCGCTGCGCGGGAAAGGCCCGCCACGAGCGCCACCGGAACAGCCAAGATCAAGGGACAGGGCGTTGCCACAACTAGAACCGCGACAGCACGGATCGGATCGCCGGTGAACCACCATGCAGCAGTCGCCAAGGCGACCGTTATGGCCAAGAAACCTAAAGACCAGCGGTCGGCCATACGCGCCATCGGCGCCTTGGATTTCTGCGCCTCTGAGACAAGCCGGATGATCCCCGCGTAGGTGCTGGCTGCAGCAGGGTGTGTTGCCATCAGATCGAAAGCCTCGCCCGCGTTGGTCGAGCCACTCATTGCTTCGGCGCTGCGCGCAAGCCGCAGGGGCAAGGATTCTCCGGTCAGGGCCGAGGTGTCGAGATAGGCGGTTTCTGAAACTATTGTCCCGTCGACAGGCACCACGTCGCCTTGCCGGATCAAAAGACGATCGCCGGGAACGATATCGTCAAGTGCGACTTCTTCGAGGGCGCCGTTGCGGTGCCGTGTCGCCGAGCGAGGGACGCGGGCCAAAAGATCATGCATCTCGCGTCGGGCGCGACCCTCGGCAAAGACCTCGAGGAAATTTCCCCCCGAATACATGACCGCCACGACGGCTGCGGCGAGGGTTTCGTCAAACAGCAAAGCGGCTGACATCGACAGGGCGGCCACGATGTCGAGGCCTAATTCGCCTTCAAAGAGCGAGCGCACGATCTCGACGACAAGCGCCGCCAATACGGGCAGAACGCCAATAATCCAGACAAGATCGGCCGCATCTCCTTTGCCGGAGAAACTGAGTACCAGCCCGATCACTAGCCCGATCAAGCCAATCACCAAGAGAGATGTCTTTAACAGATCACGACCGAAACCTTGCACCAACCTCTCCCTGAACTGGGCCACAGATATTCTTAAACAGACGCCTCATCGTGAGGCTCTGCAACCCCATCCACGCAAGAATGTTTGGGGGCACGGACGAAGAGGGTTGATCCAATGCCGAACAAAGATCATAGCCGAGACTCTATTTTCAGGGGCGCATTGTGTTTCGGTCGATTTCCCAGTTCACACCGGTCGTCTGGCTCATCATCCTCGCGACGATGGCCAGCCGGTTTGTGTTCTTCATGGTCTGGCCCTACCTCGCCGTGATCCTGCACCGCGATCATGGCCTCGATACGTTTCAAGTCGGCGCTTTCCTGAGCTTTTCCGGTCTCGCCGCGGCACTGTCGGGCCTCTACATCGGTTATTTGTCTGACAGGTTCGGGCGCAGGCGCGTGATTGTCGCCGGTCTGGTCGTTGCCATCCTTTCGCTGTCGTTGCTCGGGATAACGGAGAGCCTGTGGCTTATCCTTGTTGCGATGCTGGTTGAAAGCGTTGCCTCAAATGCCATCGAAACACCTGGTCGTGCGCTTTTGACCGACGAGCTGGAAGACCGGGACGCGAAAGACCTCGCACTGCATATGCGCTACTATGCGCTCAACCTTGGGGCGGCTTTCGGGCCATTGGTCGGGGTGGCTTGGGGGCTGACGGGACGGCAGGAGACATTCCTTATCGTGGCCGGGGTCATGACCGTGTACCTTATCGTTGCCTCGGTCATCTTTTTCCGCACCCCTCTGCGCGGGCGCGTTGCCGGCAAGCTTTTTTCCTTCTCCGAGGCGCTTAGGGTTCTGACGCTCGACAGGTCGTTTCAGGTTTTCGTGCTGGCGCTCGGCATCGGCGGCATCGCCTATTCGCAGCTTGAGGCCGGCCTGATTCAGTATATCCAGCAGGGCGGCGAGATTGATCCGGTGACATTCTATCCCAAAGTGACCCTGACAAACGCCGCGACGGTTCTTGTGCTGCAATTTCCGCTCTTGGCGCTTCTGAGCCGCATCGCGCCGCTTTATCGGGCGATGCTCGGCATCGGGCTGATGGCTGTTGCCTTCGCGATGATCGCGGTCGTGCCGATTACCTCGCAATACACGATCCTTTTCGCGATCGTTATTCTGTCGATCGGCGAGGTGATCCTCTTCCCGACGATCAACTTGATTGTCGACCGCATGGCGCCGGAGGACATGAAAGGCAGCTATTTTGGCGCCTCTTCGCTTGCCGGTTTCGGCTTTGCCATAGGCCCCCTCGTCGGCGGCAGTTTGCTACACGTCGGAGGCGGAGCCGCGCTCTGGTGGAGCATGGCAGCGCTCTGCGTCCTGGTGGCATGGCTCTACCATCTTGCCGAAGCCGGGCGGCGGGAGGGGATTGCGGCGGAGTGATCCTCTTGCTTTGATCGCGTGAGATTGGGCGAAGGTTGTTGAAGAGATGCGCAAAGTCAGACTGGGTATGGTTGGAGGCGGGCGCGGCGCTTTTATTGGCGGTGTGCACCGGATCGCAGCGCGGCTGGATGGTCGGTTTGATCTGGTGGCGGGTGCTTTGTCCTCGGATCCGGATCGGGCGCGGGAAAGCGCAACCGATCTGGGGATCGCTCCCGATCGCAGCTACGCAGATTTCGCCGAGATGGCCCGGGCCGAGGCGGCGCGAGGAGACGGAATCGAAGCCGTTGCCGTTGTTACCCCCAATCATCTTCACGCTGGGCCGGCCATCGCCTTTCTTGATGCTGGTATTCACGTGATCTGCGACAAGCCGCTCTGCGCGAGCAAGGATGAGGCAGAAGCGATGGCAGCGGCGGCCGCGCGCAGCAAGGCGCGGTTTTTCCTCACGCATAACTACACCGGCTACCCTCTCATCCGCCGTGCGCGTCAGCTCGTCGCCGAGGGCGCACTTGGGGCGATCCGGGTGATTCAGGTTGAATATGCGCAAGATTGGCTTTCGAGGGCAGTTGAGGCGGAGGGGCAAAAGCAGGCTGGCTGGCGCACCGATCCCGCGAAAACCGGCGGAGCCGGGGCGATCGGCGATATCGGCATCCACGCCCTCAACCTTGCGACATTTGTCACCGGCCTTGGGGTCGAGGCGCTGGCGGCCGACCTGCAATCTTTCGGTCCGGGGCGGCGCGTCGACGACAACGCCAATATCCTTCTGCGGTTCGAGAACGGCGCGCGGGGGATGCTTTGGGCCAGTCAGGTTGCCGCGGGCAACGAGAATGGCTTGCGCCTGCGAGTCTATGGCGAGAATGGCGGGCTTGAATGGGCACAGGAGGATCCGAACCGAATGACCCTGACCCTACTTGGCGAGCCCAAGCAGATCCTGACGCGAGGCGGCGCCGGAGTGGGCGATGCCTGGACCCGCATACCGCCCGGCCACCCCGAGGGGTATCTGGAAGCCTTTGCTACCCTCTATGATGAGATCGCGGACGCCATCACGGGCAAAGATTGCCCACTTTTGCCGGGCATCGAGGCGGGGCTCGAAGGGATGTGGTTTATCGAGGCGGCGATGGCATCGTCCAAGGCCGACGGGGCTTGGATCAAGCATTAGGTCTCAGGTTCCGCAGAAGGTCGTGTAGGGGCCGAAATCGTCGGGCGCGGGTTCGGCGAAGGCCTCCATCCCCGCCTGCGATTCAAATGGCGCGCTAATCGCGATGAGAAGCCTGTCAAAGGGCACCAGATCGCCAGTTTCGGCCGCCTCGAGCGCCTCTTCGACCTTGTGATTGCGGGGGATATAGATTGGATTGACCCGATCCATCGCCGCCGCCCGCGCCGCGGAGGCAATGTCTTCTGCCTCCAGCCGGGCTTCATATCGGCCAAGCCAGCGGTCGACCGCTGCGAGATCGAGGAAACAGCCCCGAAAACTCTCGGACGATCCCCGCACGACATCCGAAAGCGCGCGGAATGTCTGGGTGAAATCCGCGTGGCTTTCGGCCATCAGCGCCAGTAGGTCATTCGCCAGATCGAGATCGGGGGGAAGCTCTTTCATCAGACCCATCTTGGCCCGCACGCCCGCAAGCCACGCCGCCTGATAATGATGCGGGAAATGCCCAAGGACTTCGGTCGCCTTGGCGATGGCGGCTTCGCTGTCCTCAGGGTCGATCAGGTCGAGCAGGCTTTCGGCAAAGCGGGCAAGGTTCCACTGAGCGATATTGGGCTGGTTACCGTAGGCATAGCGCCCGTGCCGGTCGATCGAGCTGAACACGGCTTTGGGATCGTAGACGTCGATGAAGGCGCAGGGGCCATAGTCGATGGTCTCGCCCGAGATGGCGACGTTGTCGGTGTTCATGACGCCATGGACAAAGCCGAGATTGACCCACTGGGCGATGAGGCGGGCTTGAGCGTCGCAGACTCGCGATAGTAGTTGAAGGTATCGACCTTCGGCCCCCGCAAGATCGGGGAAATGCCGCGCGATTGCATAGTCGGCAAGCTGCCGTAGCCGTTCTGTCTCGCCGCGCGCCGCGAAGAATTGAAACGTGCCGACGCGCAGATGCGAGGAGGCAACCCGCGCCAGAACCGCCCCGGGCTTGCCGCCTTCGCGCCAGACGGTCTCTCCGGTGAGGCTGGCGGCCAAGGCGCGGGTGGTTGGAACGCCAAGTGCGTGCATCGCTTCGCCAATGAGATATTCGCGCAGGACGGGGCCAAGAACTGCCTTGCCATCTCCGCCGCGCGAAAACGGCGTGCGGCCAGAGCCTTTGAGATGAATATCGCGCCGCTTGCCGCTGCGGTCGATCACTTCGCCAAGAAGGAGGGCGCGCCCATCGCCAAGCTGAGGAGAGAAGCCGCCGAATTGATGCCCGGCATAGGCCATCGCCAAGGGCGCGGCACCCTCGGGCGCGGCGCTTCCGGTGAGGAATGAGGCGCCCTTCGGCAATCTTAGCGCTTCGGGATCGAGGCCGAGCTCTCTGGCCAATTCTTCGTTCAGGCGCAGCACTTGCGGTGCGGGCGCCTTGGCGCCGGTCCAAGGCAGATAAAGCCCTTCAAGATCGCGGGCATAGGAGTTGTCGAAGGTGAAGATCGCGCTCATGGTGCAACGCTATCAGGTCTTGCCTGCAATGACAGGCCCTCGCCTCACGCCATCGCGGGGTTTTGAAGCGCGGATCTTCGCAGGAAAAAGAAGCTCGCTGTCGCGAAAAGGCACAGGATGCCGGCAAAGAGGAAGGCGGGAACATAGGTCCCGATCACGTCGCGGCTAACACCGGCGCCCACAGCCATCAGACCGGCCGCCACATGATGCGAGGCGAAGATCCAGCCAAAGACCGCTGGCCCCATCTCGCGCCCGAAAGCGCCAACTGTCAGGCGGATGGTCGGCGGCAAGGTGGCGATGAAATCGAGGCCATAGACGATAGCGAAGATCGACAGCATGGCGAAGGAGGGGTTGGCATAGACGAGCCAGATCAGACTCAGCCCGCGCAGGCCATAGTACCAGCCAAGGAGCCAGCGGTTGTCATACCGGTCCGATAGCCAGCCCGAGCCAAGTGTGCCGATCAGGTCGAAGACACCAATCGTGGCGAGAACCCACGCCGCCGTTCCGTATGGAACGCCCATATCGCCGCAGAACGGGATAAGGTGAGACGAGGTCAGGCCAAAACTGGAAACACCGCAAATGCCGAACGAAAAGACAAGAACCCAGAACACCCAACGCTTTGATCCCATCGAAAGAGCGCTAAACGACAGGCGGACAAAGTTGGTGCGGTAGGGCGGCGGCGCGGGTTGGACTTCGGTGTCGCCAAAGAGCGGCAGGCCAAGCTCCTGCGGCCGATCGCGGGCGAGCCAGACGAAAAGAAGCCAGCTCAGAACAGCGCCTCCCATCGGAATGCTCATCGCCACGCGCCAGCCCCAACCGATGCTGACCCATCCGGCCAGCGGCATGAACAAGAGCATGCCAGCCGCAGATGTTCCGCCAAGAACGCCAAGCACCATTCCCTGCCGATCCTTGAACCAGCGCGAGGCGATGACCGACGAGATTTGCGATGCGGTCAGGCCCGGCGCGATACCAAGAAGAACGCCCTGACCAAGCCAGAGCTCCCATTTCGTTGTGGTCGTAACCGCGAGGTAGAGCCCGACGACGAGGCAGGCGCCAGCCACCGTGATCATCGCCCTTGGCCCATATCGCAACATCAACCCACCGGCGAATGGCGCGGTCAGGCCGAAGATGGCAAGGCGCAGGCCCTGCGGTGCGGAAAGCTCACCAAGACTCCAGCCAAGGTCTTCCGACATCGGGACGATCAGGACGCTTGGCACCCCCATCGACGCGGACGCAAAGACGGCGTGCAGGAATGCGAGGGCGACCATTGCCCAGCCGTAATGAATGCCCCGACGGGCAAGCATCGCGGCGAAAGCGTCGCGAGATGTGGTCATCATGGGAGGGCCCTTTCAGGGCAAAACAAGGAACCAATGGCGAGAAGTAATCCGCCGAGCCTACGCTTCGCGCCTGACGTCGGTCAATGGTCAGGAAAAAACACGTCCGTCAAAGAGCTTGCGAGCGGTACGGATGTTTCCGGCGCCTATGACCGAACCGTCCGGGGCCACGTCGAGAAACACCTCGACCGCGCCGGAAGGGTGCTCGATCAGGAAACGCCCGTTCGCAGGGATCGCGGCGAGGCCATGCGCCGGGCTGCCTTTCAAAAGGCAAGCAGTTGCCACGCTGACGGCAGCGAAGACGCCCACCGAGGCATGAACGCGGTGCGGTATCCAGCTGCGCGTGTTGATCGCGCCGCCGTTCGAGGGCGCCGAGACGAGTGTCATCTTGGGAACGCTTGAGTCCGTGACATCGCCAAGCCCCATCATTGGCCCCGCCTTGAGCCGGATGCTTTCGATCCTTGCCTTGAGCGGGGTGTCAGCTTCGAGCGCCTCGCGGCTTTCCTGCCCCGTGAGGCCGAAATCATCGGCCCGCATCACGACAATCGGCATCCCGTTGTCGATCAGGGTGCAGGCGATGCCGTCGATCTGGTCGGCCTCGTTGCCCGTCGGCAAAAGTGCCCCGCACATGGAACCAGCTATGTTCTGGAACAGAAGTCGCACCGGCGCCTGGGTGCCCGGCACGCCGTCGATCGCCGCATCGCCCTCATAAGTCACACGGCGGTTCGGTGTCCGGACTTCGGCCAGCGCAACTTCGCCGGTATTGACCATATGGATGCGTACGGGCGTGATCCCGTCTTGCGCGGCGATCAGCCCGCGTTCGATTGCAGCGGGGCCGACGCCGGCAAGGATATTGCCGCAGCCCTGCTTGCCAGAGACGAGCGGCTGATCGACGAAGACCTGCAGAAAGAGATAGTCCACGTCTGCATCGTCGCGGGTCGAGGGAGAAATGACCGCGACCTTGGACGCGAGCGGATCGGCCCCACCGATGCCGTCGATCTGGCGCGGGTCGGGTGAGCCCATGATCCGCAGGAGAAGCGCATCGCGCGCCGATGGATCGGCGGGCAGGTCGGAGGCTAGAAAATAGGCGCCCTTCGAGGTCCCCCCGCGCATCCAGAGGCAGGGGATCCCCTCGCTAGACATATTTGAGGCCCTTCTCGGCAAGGCGGGGCCGCATATCATAGATATCGAGGCCAAGCTCGCCCGAAGCGAGCCGCGCCCGCTTAGCATCTTCGGCGGCAAGGCGCTTGTTCGCGGCGGCAAGAACGGCTTCGGCATCAGCTCGGCGCACCACGCAAACGCCATCATCGTCGGCGACGATGATATCGCCCGCCTCGATCATCTGGCCGGCGCAGACGATAGGGACATTCACGCTCCCCAGCGTTTCCTTCGCCGTGCCTTGCACCGAGATTGCCTTGGACCAAACCGGAAAACCCATCTTCGTCAGATCGCGGATATCCCGCACGCCAGCATCAATCACGAGGCCGCGGCAGCCGCGGGCCATGGCCGAGGTCGCCAGCAGATCGCCGAAATAGCCGTTGTCGCAAGGCGAAGTGGGCGCGAGGACGAGGATATCACCCTCCTGCAGCTGTTCGATAGCGACGTGCAGCATCCAGTTGTCGCCCGGCGGGGCCGAGATCGTCACCGCCGATCCGGCGATCTGCGCCCCTGCATAGATCGGGCGCATATGGGAGGCGAGGCAGCCTGTCCGCCCCTGCGCCTCGTGCACAGTGGCGACGCCCGCCGCGGCGAGGCCCTCGATCACGGCCCGATCGGCGCGTGCGATGTTCCGGACGACAACCGGCATGGCCTAGTCCTTCTTCACCGGCGGCGTGCCGTGGGTGTGGAAGCTCTCGATGGTCTTGAGGCCCCAAGCTTGCCCCTTCTTGCGTTCGGTTTCGGTCCAGACGACCGGCTCCCAGTCGGGCGCAAGGATCAGCCGCGCGCCAGCATTGGCCAGCTCGACCCGATTGCCCGCAGGCTCCCAGACATAGAGAAAGAACGTGCCCTGAATGGCGTGCTTGTGCGGGCCGGTTTCGATGTGGACGCCGTTTTCGAGGAAGATATCCGCCGCGCGCAGGATGTCCTCGCGCTGGTCGGTGGCATAGGTGACGTGATGGAGCCGCCCTTGGCCGCCGCCGTGCTCTTCGGTGCAGGCGAGGTCATAGGTCTTGTTGTTGACCGTGAACCAGCAGCCCCCCAAGCGCCCGTTATCAAGCTGGATCATCTCGGTCACGCGGCTGCCGAGGCAGGTTTCCATGAAGCGGCGGAACTCGGTGACGTTCTCGGATAGAAGATTGAGGTGATCGAGCCGCCTCGGGCAAACGCCAGTCGCATGGAACTTGCTGGCATTGTTCTTGAGCGCGGGGCGGGTCTTGTCGGTCAGGATCGGCCGCTGGGTTTCCCAGTAGATCTCGAAGATGTGGCCGAAACGATCCTCGAACCGGAAGGCGCGGCCATGGCCGAGATCGCCCTCGGTCCAGCCATGCACCTTATAGCCCGAGGCCTCGATTGCCTTCACTCGCCGCTCGAGCGCTTCCGGCGAAGAGGCGCGATAGCCGATGTGGCCGACGCCCGTGGTATGGTGGCGGGTCAGCTTGAGAGAGTGAAATTCATAGTCGTCCCAAGCGCGCAGATAGGCTGAATTTCCATCCTGCCCTGAAACCGTGAGGCCGAAGACGCGGGTATAGAAATCGAGGCTCTCGTCGAACTTGTCGGTGTAGACCTCGACGTGGCCGAGATGGGCGATATCAAAGGAAGGATTGGTCGGCGTGTTCATATCTTGCTCCTTTCGTCGGCGGCTCAAAGCTCGTCGACTGTGCGCGGGAAGACCGATTGAAAGCCTTCGGCGTATTTGCAGTCGCGACCGCCGGACTGGCCGCCGGAATTGCGCTTGAAGTGGTTGGCGCGGTTCTGGGCGACGCGGGTGTAATAGTCCCACAGATGCTCTTGCCCTTCCATGCATTCGATGGCGGCGCGCTTCTTGTCCCAGACAGGGGTGACATCAAGGAAAGTGTCGGGCTTCCAGCCCATCTGCTCGGTCTGGTGCGGCTCGAAGAGATAAAGCTGAGGGGCGCCAAGAACCTTTTGCCCCGGATTATGCCCCCAAGCCTGCGCGATCATCCGGCATTCAAGGGCGATCTGCGTCGCATACATATGGTCGGTGTTGTAGGGATCATACTGGGAGTGGCTGAGCATGAAGCGCGGCTGCACGGCGCGGATCACATCGACCACGGCCTCTTTGTCGGCGCGGGTGAGTTCGAGCGGATAATCACCAAGGTCCATCGAGATGAGGTCATGCACGCCAAGCGCCTCGGCTGCGCGTTCCGCCTCACCCCTACGGGCGGCCCTCACGGCCTCGAGCGTCATGCCCGGCTGTTTCCACAGCTTGGCGCTTTCGCCGCGCTCGCCGAAGGAAAGGCACAAGACGGTGACGTTGTAGCCCATCTCGGCATGAAGTGCGATCGCACCGCCGCAGCGCCAGACAAAGTCGGCCGCGTGGGCGCTGATGACGAGGGCGGTCTTGGCGGGCGACATAGGTGTTCTCCTGTGCCATCGGGCGCCCTGACTATGCCCGCGTGACGGGTCACGCGACAAATCAGAAGATTCCCAAGCGGCATAATGTTTAGCTATAGTGGAAGGTGCGCGGTGGCGATCTCGGCTCGGATCGACCCTTTGGGGAGGCACAAGACATGACGACAGCGAACATTGCTTTTGTAGGCTTCGGCGAGGCAGCGACGGCATTTCGTTCAGGCTGGGGGGATCAGGCTCCTTCGGGGATACGCGCCTTCGACATCAAGACCCTAGCGTCTCCGACCGCGCTCGTTATGAAAGATCGCTATGCCGCCAACGGCATTGTTGGGGCCGAAAGCCTTGGTACAGCGCTGGAGGGCGCAACCGTCGCCTTTTCGCTGGTGACAGCCGATCAAGCCCTCGTAGCGGCGCGGCAGGCGGCCGAAGTCTTGCCCAAGGGGCTTCTCTGGCTCGACTGCAATTCCTGCTCGCCCGACACCAAACGCGCCGCCGCCGAGGCGATTGAGGGGGCAGGGGGCGCCTATGTGGATGTGGCGGTGATGGCGCCGGTGCATCCCAAGAAACACCATGTGCCGCTTCTTGTTTCTGGCCCCCATGCCGAGCGGGCCGAGGCGATCCTGCAGGCTCTCGATATGCGGCCTGCGGTCGTAGGTGGCGGGATCGGTGGGGCTTCGGCTGTCAAGATGCTGCGCTCGGTGATGATCAAGGGGCTTGAGGCGCTGACGGCCGAATGCTTCCTTGCCGCCCGCAAAGCGGGGGTCGAAGAGGCGGTGATCGCCTCGCTTCAGGCCTCGGACCCCGGTATCGACTGGACAAAGCGCGGCGCCTACAATCTTGAGCGGATGATGGTGCACGGCACCCGCCGCGCCGCCGAGATGGCCGAGGTCGTCGCCACGGTCGAGGCGCTGGGCCTGCCCGCGCGGATGGCCCATGCGACCGAGAACTGGCAGGCGGCGATCGGCGCGATGGGGCTTGAGGGCGGCGAGGACGATCTCGGCGCCCGCGCGGACAGGGTGCTGGGCCAGATATGATCTCGCGCAACCTGCGCCATTTCCGGCTGATCCTTGCGGTGGCCGATCTGGGCTCGCTCACGCGGGCGTCGGAGGTGTGCCATGTCTCGCAGCCGGCAGTCACGCAGGCGATCAGCAAGATCGAGCGCGAGGCAGGCGGCGCGATCTTCGAGCGGACGCGCAACGGCTTTTTTCTGACGCCGCGAGGCGAGGTTCTGGCTGCGCGGTTCCGGCGGGCGTTCGAGCTTCTAGATCCAGCCTTGGCAGATGTCTCGCCGCGGTTGCGCCTCACCGTCACCCACGCCCAGCTTCAGGCATTGATCGCTGTGCGCGAGGCCGAGAATTTCACCCTTGCCGCGCGGCAGCTTGGCCTTGCCCAGCCGACCGTTCATCGCGCAATAACCCAGATTGAAGAGGAGGCGGGGCGCAAGCTCTTCGAGCGGGCATCGTTTGGGATCGTGCCCACCCGCGCCTGCCAGACGCTCGCGCAGGTGGCGAGGCTCGCGCTTTACGAGTTCGATCAGGCAGAGGCCGATCTTGCCGAGTTTGAAGGCCGCGAGGTCGGGCGGATCGTCATTGGTGCCATGCCGCTTTCACGCTCGGTCCTCTTGCCGCAGGCTTTGGCACAATTTCGCGCACTGCGGCCCCTCCTGAATGTCCGAGTGATCGACGGGCCATATGAACTTCTCCTGTCCGGATTGCGACGGGGCGAGATTGACCTCTTGGTTGGGGCTCTTCGAGATCCGGCGCCGATCGGCGATGTGGTTCAGGAAGTTTTGTTCGATGATCGGCTCGCGCTTCTTTCAGGTCGCAGCCATCCACTTGCGGGAAGGCATGACCTGACGCTTCCCGAGCTCGCGCGCTATCCGTGGATCGTCCCGCCCAAAGGCACGCCGACACGCCAACAATTCGACGCGCTGTTTTCCGAGGCAGGGGTTGGAGCGCCCGCCAGCATCCTCGAAAGCGGCTCGATCCTTCTGATGCGCGAGATGCTGGGACTGAGCGATCACCTCGGCTGCATCTCGCGTCAGCAGGCAAAGGCCGAGATTGAAAAGGGGCTGGTTGCGGCGCTCGATTTTGCGACCCACCTTCCGGCGCGGCCCATCGGCCTCACCTTGCGGAGCAATTGGGAGCCGACCGGCGCGCAGCGGCTTCTTCTCGATCTACTGCGGGGGGCCGTGCCTGCCGAGGCGGCCTAAGCGCCGGTGATCCCGACCCACAAAAGCCGGATCGCCACGAGGGTCAGGAGCGAGAGGATCAGCTTGTCGAACGTATCGCGAGAGACGTGGCGTGCAGCCCAGGCGCCGACCGGCATCCCGCCAAGAAGTGGAACCAACGCCATGAGGCTCAACCGAAACTCGTTGTGACCCATGAGGCCCATCTTCCAAAGTGTTGGCACTTGGACGAGCGACATGGCCGTAAAGAAGATTGAGATCGTGGCGATGAAGGATTTCCGTCCGAGTTTCATCGCGTTGAGGAACGTCACCGAGACAGGGGCCGACAGCCCCGCCGCGCCTTGCAGCATCCCGCCGATGGCGCCGACCGGGATGACGATTCGGTCGGCCGTTTCCAGCGAGATCTTCCAGTCGGGCCGCAGGAAACGGAAGCCAAGATAAGCCACGAGGATCGCCGCAAGGATCAAGGTCAGCGGGCGCTCGGGCAGCCATGCGAGGAACAGCGTCCCGACGACGGCACCGGCCGCGCCGCTGATTGCAAGCG
>Ga0181556_1000665_pt1 | contig 36407 bp, 51 predicted proteins | sample 011ome_14_FD_148651 | JGI IMG/M metagenome (GOLD analysis project Ga0181556, IMG submission 148651) | Coastal salt marsh microbial communities from the Groves Creek Marsh, Skidaway Island, Georgia - 011505AT metaG (spades assembly) | ecosystem: Environmental > Aquatic > Marine > Intertidal zone...
AGAAGCGTCTGTAGTGAGATACTGGTAACCTTTACGGGTTCCCACCCTGCCGTACTGATCTATAATGCAGTTCAAGGCTATGGAAGCAAACCGCGGCTGCTGGTCAACAGGGCTATCCTGAGTGTTTAGCCCATAAAAGCCCGGTGCCGCTATGTTAATAGCTTGGAGCTGTTGAGCCATTAGTTAACTCTCCAGGTAAGTTCCGCTGCATACTTATGAGCTTCCAAAGAGATAGAATCTGCTAAGGAACGGTCTGCTAAAGCGAATAGCTCCTGAGCTGATGTGCCTCCGGTCTCGCCCCTTTCGCGTGACGCTAACGCCCATGCGTACAGCACAATAGGCTGTGAAGGGAGCGCTGTAGTGTCTGCGGCGGCTGACATATCAGCTTCACGGACTACACAATCGAAACGCAAGGTGTAACTCGCATCTGGAGTGGGATACACAATAATCTTTTGATCCCCTGCACTGTCTAAGCCATTAAGGCTAAACATATAAGGAGCCGCAGAGGCTGCTGTATTCAGCTTGATCTTGGTGTTCATATCATTCTGAGTGGTTAGCGCTAGGCGGGTATCTTGAGTATCGTTGTAAGCGTCCAAGAACTTATAGGCGAATCCGCTTCCTGTGAGAGTGTACTCATTAGTTCCTGAGGTAGCGGATACTGTCAAGGTACTCCGGAGACCTGCCCAGTCCCAAGCAGTCTCTACCATCTTTTTAGCATCGTTAACGAGTAAGCCCACGAGAGAGGAGTAAGAGGTATCCGTAGGAGTAAGCACCTCACTCTCACGCATCCTTACTAATACCTGATTGATAAACTGTAAGTAAGTCAAGAAAATAATCCTCTGTTAGGGCGGGAGAGCAGGTTCCCAACAAGTGTGTAAGGCGTGGAAGAAAGTTTGTATAGCTCTGGGAAAACCATCTGAGTAGTCTCAGTAGCTCCTAATCCGAACATTCCTCCTTTAGCGCCTCCTGTATCGGGACCTGTTCCGGGACCTGTTCCGGGGCCTGTTCCAGTAGTAGTGCCGGGGTCTGGAGTAGTGCCTGTAGCGGGTATAGTACCTACCATCACAGGAGAGTCAGGGGTAGTTCCGGAGTCAGCCGTGCTAGTGCCTGTGCCGGTCCCTCCAGTGCCTGTACCAGTCCCTCCAGTGCCTGTGCCGGTCCCTCCAGTGCCTGTGCCGGGGCCTGTTCCTGTGCTCGTGCCTTGTGCGGGGCCTGCGGTACTGGTAATAATAGTAGGGATTACAGGCGTTTGCTTTTCCGTAGGAGGGGATACTTCCCATATTTCACCCATAGGATCAGAGGCTACAACGGAACCGTCAGGGTTCCTATGCGTCCACACAATAGTAGAACCCTCCCTACCCTTAGCGTTAGCATTAGTGACTACTGTATCCCCTTCTACGGGCTTCTCAGGAGCTGTGGGGATGTCCCCGCCTGATAAGGAAGGGTCTCCTGTAACGATAGTGGTGTCTGCAGCGTTATCTGACCCGCCGCCACCACCACCGCCACCGGAGTTATCTAGAGTGGCGATCTCCGGAGCATTTGCTATCTTCCACTTGTTACCTTGTACGTCATATCCCCAGGTAGCGCCTGCTGTGTCTTGAAAGACTCCCTCTATGGCATCTTGGGGCGGTGCTTGACTAGCCGGTATCTCTTTATAGCCCTGTGGAGTAGCGCCTCCAGTAGCTGCTTGAGCCTGTTCCGATACTGTAGAAGGTCCAAAAATATCACTAGGAAAGTTATAGCGGCTCCCGCCAAGGCTCTCTATCTCTTTGAGGATACCTGTAGGGTCTAGGTCGGCTGCGTTTTCAGCAGAAACGCCCAAACTAGAGAGCATAGCCTCAGGGGTGTTGTTACTATTAACATCTAAACCAGCAGCGGCTATTGCATCATTATTAGCTATTTTCCACTGCTTATAAGCCTCCTGACGGGCATCCGCGCTGTCCCACTTGCTTTTAATGAACTTAGCCATGCTGGTGAGGAGCATAGTAGCAGGGTTAAAATCTAATGTGAGGCCCCCGTTTAAGCCTGCCCCTGCTGCCTGAGCAGCCGCTTCTGCAGCCGCAGCACTCCCGCCAGCTTCTAAAACAGCCCCAGCAGCTCTATCGATAGCGGCAGCCGCTGCAGCATCCGCAGGAGTCTGTCCTACATTGGCATTCCCTAGTATAGTTTTTAATAGGGAGTCTCCTATATTAATACCAGCTCCCCTCTGAATGGCGCTAGTAGGCAGGGTCGGCTGTGCCTTTGAGGGCTGTGCGAGTAGCCCAGAGAGTGCTGGAGGCGCGGTAGGTACAGGAACAGTAAGAGCGTTGGCATACTGGTTATCGTAACGCTGTTGGACAGCCTCTACAGGCTTACCAGTAGCCTGTGCAAGCTGCTCAGGAGTAGTCCCACTCGCCTGCATGATAGCGAAGATGTCCGCATCAGTAGCTTGGGGGTTCTTCTGTAGCCAACCAAGGATCTGTTCAGTACTCGCCACTTAGCAGCCCATCCTTTCAGCCATTGCATCAAGTGCCATTATCTGTTCAGGGCTTAGATCCTTAATAGTCAGGTTACCTGGTGCTTCAAAGCGAACCGTACCGGCGTTGCTGTCTGTAAAGTACCCATCCAGCTCTACACGAATACACTGGAAAGCGTTATCGTCAGCGTTTACGCCAAGGGACTCAGGAGAGAATGTACTGCAACCTCCACAGGCTGTTAGTGCAAATAACGTGATTAAGAAAAGCGATTTAGTGTACATGATGTGTCCTTATGTCGATTTAGCGTACTTGTGTCTTACCAGCCCAGAAAGCCTTATCTCCAAAACGGTTTACAGCTTCGTAATACTTCAAAGCTCTACGCCTTCTAGGGATCCTCAACATGATCCCTATAAAGCCTGTATCGTTGTTTATCAAGGTAAGCATATTACGGAGGAAGTCAAAATCAGCCTGTTGCTTATCCTGCTTAGTCTTTCCAAACTTATAAGCCCAGTCGTGAGGGAAACAAGCTGGTGAGATGTCTAATCCGTATAGTGTATCAGGTACTAAGTCAAACTTACTCTGTGAGGAGCCACAGCCGTTACAGATAGAGAAGAGGAGAGCAGTATCCGCATTCTTATACGACTCAGGGGCTACGATGAGGTCTGCGATGGGGAGTGTCCGGGGGTCTTTCATCGCTTACACCTTATTAAACACAATAGAGTTTTCAATTATAGGGGTTATAATCCTTACAGCTTCCGCACATCGGACCTTCTCTATATTGGATATTTCTCCAGTGTGCGAGGAGAAAGAGCAGTAGCAGTAGAATGCATTAGGGCCTGACATGAACCGCTGGAGTTTTACCCAAAATGAAGAGAGTACCCCCTCCTCAGCATAAATACCCCCTATCAATGTAAGTACAGAAAGGGCTGTGCAGTCTCGGATAGAATGTACCCCTACAGAAAACAATTCCCGCAAGCGTATTTTGTAATCGTCATCCAAGGCCACATTCTGGAAACTGTGGAACCAGAGATCCCCGGTGTCTCGCTTCTGGATAAAGGCGTATGTTCTGCGGGGGTCCCCTACACCGTTTTTAGCAATAAAGAAAATAACCCTGTCAATCCCTGTGGAGGCCATCAAACGCTGAAGAGTCTCGTCTATTAACTGCCATCTTTCAGCAGTCATTATAATCTCGAAACCAGGGGACAAGTCAGCGTTTAAGTTGGCAATCTCTTTATCAGCTTTCTGTTCTTTATATTTTCCATAAAGGAATTGGAGAACCGCTAAAGAAAGGCCCCCGAGGGCTGTAAAGGACTCTGTCCAGTATTGAAAATCAAGAACCACTATAAAGCCCTTTTAATTAGAGTGATATTTTACTGTCCTGGTTGGTTAAAACAATATACCAGAAATTTCGATTCTATTGGCTACGGGTAAATACTGCCCAGCATTCGGGAAAGAGGGCGGGTGCGGTATAGCCCTTAAGCCTTTTGCTGACGGGTCGATCTGCCACAATGTGTTATCAGTGCGAACGGCTACCATGACTGCGTGGGCATACTTAAACGTGTCGTCCCAGTAGTGTAGAGTGTTCACCATGCCTACTGCAGCTTTGTTGCGGCCTTGGTTGTCCATCCAACCTTTGAAACCCCCGCGAGCATTGTCACAATCTTGTGCCTCGTCTTCTGAAAAGGGCAAGTTCAGCACCGGATGGTTAGCGGCCAGCCATTCGATTTGCTCCTGAGTGAGCTTGCAGTACCAAGCATCGCTATGCACTTCTTTCAGTCCCACAGCTCGGGTGAACTGCTGCGCGATCAAGGTACCTATATCAATTGGGTAGTCGCCAGAACCGTCATTGGCGTTGTACTTAATCAGATCGGCGTTCTCCAGCGCGAACGGCACAGGAGGGCACTCAGCGTTTGCGCCTTTCAGATACCAGTCAAGCTCCAGCAGCGTGGAGACCCCGGCACGTAGCACCCAGCTTTGCAGGTCGTTTGCGTAACGGCAGTACTTGGTGATATTGTTGAACTTGCGTTTTGGGTGGGCGCGTAGCTTTATCAAGGTGCCTTCGTACCCGCCATTGTCCAAGATGTACTGCTCAATCTCGGTCACTCGCCGTCCTCCACAATAGCCGTAAGACCAGGAGGCTCACCAGTTATCGACACGGTAAGACAAGTCGGATCAATAACGAAATCCTCTTGCCCTGAGTACACTTTCATAGTGGCGAGCACCGTACCAGCAGCTTGGTAATCAAGCGGAGTCTCGACAGTTTCGTATACGGCAGGCTCACCAGTTTCAGGATTGGCAGGGGTAACTTCTACCTGCTCAGCCCATACGATGTCACGTACTGGCAAACCTTCAAGCGCCATAGTTTCACTGAAAAAGTCAGCAGGCACTTGTACGGCCACCCAGCAATACTCGTTACCGAGTGCGTCGGTTCTGTTCGGATTGCGGTATGTGAGCAGGTCGGCTGCGTTACCACTGAGGATAGCGGCAAAGGCATTGCAGTCACGGAGTATTGTTGTGGGTGCTATTGCGATTAGAGTTATCATTACACCACCCCCTTAGATGTACTCATAAAATTAAGCCACTGGGTAGCTTCGGATGCAGTCATAGCTCTTGGCAGTAAAAGAGGGGGGTCAACAGTTCCAGCAAAAAACACTGCTGGGCTTGTATAAGTTCGGCAACCGATTGTTATTAGCTCTGATGTTTCTTCCGCTGCTGTTCCTATATTTAACGATTGGGGGTCGTGCCCTCGCATGTATAGGACTGCATCTGTGCCATCCCACACAATTAAGACCGCCTTGAATAATCCATCAGCTAAACCAGATGGCCCAGTGCTCTGGGTCCCGTGTACTCTTGGCTTAATTACGCCGCCCTCCAGCAAAATAGAAAGTGTGTGTGTTGCAGCATTGCTCGATGCTTTTGCAAGAATGTACTGAGCCGCAGAAGAAACAGAACTCCACCCAATCCCAACAGTCCACTGCTGATCCGGCACACAGGCAAGGCTCGCACTGCCAGCACTGCCGCCGAGGGTGGCATCGTTGCCTTGGTAAGTAAGGGCAGTAGCGCCAGCATTTAGTTGCGCGTTTGCATAGTAGTAGGAGGCGTTATTTACCCTAACAGTGCTGGCATCCGCATCAGCTGAAATTGAGGATAACGACAAAGTTGTCCTAGCTCCGGGGAAGTTCCCTGAAAGCGTACAGCGATAAAATCCATTTGCTTCAGCGGTGATTGTTTGGTCTATATAAGTTGCCGTGCCAGCTACAACAGGCGTTCCTCCATTAACGCCATTCAAAACATCAAACCAGCAGCGCAAGGTGTTACCAGCACTGTCTGTTATATGCAGTTCTCGCCACTGTGTCCCATTGTATTTTACGGATATTGTCCCGGTAAAATCACCGGAGTCTGTAGTGCTGAGTGTCTGCGACCAACTGGCGTTTCCAGCAGTTCCTTCTGTAAGAGTATCGGCGGTAACTTCCCCGTCTGGCCCGGCAGTAGTATTTGCTGTGATAGTTGTATCCGTGCCAGTCCAAGGGCTTATATTAAACCTATTGGTATACTTCAGCAGATTAACCACCCCATTCCCATCAACCTTGTTCTCCAGAGTAGTCGTGTAGGTACTCCAGTAATCGCCGCCATCAAGGTAGGCTGTGAGCACTGAGGGGAGTCCGGCTTCGGAGACTAGGAAGTTGCTGGTTACTTTTTGGTATGCGGTTGGACTGCCAGCCTCAAGTTGTGCAAAATAAGCACCGTACTGAACGGTGCTTGCTCTGGTGTTTGAGTTGTCAGCATCTGATATAAGAACGTCTATTTTTGCAGAAGTTCGCCCAATCGGCAAAACAGCAGTTAGGGTTATATCGTACCCTCCCTGCGTATTTGCAGTAATGGTTGACGCGCTATAGGTTCCGCTGCCTGTGCTCGCAGTGGTTCCTACTGATCCTGTATCAAGATTAAACCAAGCAGTAGCACCATCAGCTGCCGATGCATCCAGCGCCCTGAGTCTAATCCAAGTTGCACCAGATACATTTTTAGTTGAAAAAGTTACTGAAATTGTGCTCCCGGCAGGCACTGTTATAGATGTCGAGTAGCTAAGTATCCCGGTTCCAGCAGCCCCTTGAGTCAATACGCTGGACGCTAAAGTAGTATCAGTTTTAGTCCAAACTGCATTGCTGAAATCCTCAGAATAAGTCAGCAGATTCCTTCTACCACCCCTCGGATAACTCGCCAAACTGGGCCTGCTACCGGCAGTGGCTTGCCCTATCGGGAGTTCTGGGCCGCCGAGTAAGGGGCCGTTGGCTTGGTACTCGCCAGTTGTTGCAGCGTTTCTAAGAGACAAACCGTAAACATATATGCCTTTGGTGATGTCGCCTGTGTATGAGGAAGCACCATTTTCATCGTGAAGCTGCAAAGCTATAGTGTTAGCTGATGCGGTTGCAGTTGCCGTTCCTGCTACCCACGCCCGATATAACCCGCTGCCGAGATTGTCAAGGCCGTAAGTTATTCCTGTGTCTGCTGTTGATGTTGTTTCGTCAGTCAGATTGAAGGTAACCTCTTTGTTTACCCCAAAGCCTCCACCGGGCAAGACGATTTCAAATTCATCGCGTTCTGCTGCCTCTACCCATGCTTCGATGATATATGGCTGACCACTTATATATGTATAAAAACCGCTTGCTGCATAGATATAGTGCGCACCAGTATCCGCAGTTTCCATCACTTTGCAGCCATCACTCCTGCCAGTCAAAGGATTAGCCAGATTTGTTTGAGATACACTCGTTCGGGTTTTTAACCAGCTAGACTCACCAATGCCACTGGAATTTACAAAAAGGTTAACAATCCCCCTCCCATCGCCATTGGCCGGGATCAGAAGGCCCAGAGGGTCGGCGGCGGCAGTGGATTCTGTGACTCCTGCGGTTGTGTTAAAATTTAATCCAGCGCGGTCCAGGTCGTAGAGGGCACCTGCTGTGCCACCTACAAAGAGGTTCTCAGGAATCCAAGACTGTATAGCTGCGCCAAGCCTGTTAAGACGTAGTCCCAACATTAGATCATCTCCGAAATCCAAGCATAACCGGAACTACTCTCTGTAATGACACTGAGGGTGTCTCCAGAGTCAATCCTGATGTATTCCATAACACTACCAGGGAGGTAGGTAGACGATGTAGTAGCTGTGCCGTCTACGCTGTAGAAACAGGGGAGGTTAGCTACAATGCGTACTACTGTAGTGTCTGACGCTAAAGCTGCGGCAGAGGCCGCTGTAGAGCTAATAGCAAGCCTCTCTGTGGAAACAGGCTTCATTACTTGTATTGCGTTTGCGTTGTTATCTTTAGCAAGTCTCATTTGTATTCCTTAATTAAGAGTTTAATAAGTACAAAACCTCCTATAGAGAGGAGGCTGCAACAAATAATTGGTCAAGCTGTTCGGATGTAAGGCCAAGGGCTGTAGCTCCCTCGTTTAGTACTTCATCCGACCTATTCCAAATAAGGGCTTTAGTGATAAAAGCTCTCTGCGCGAATGTACGCTCCGGATCGCTTGCCCATGCCTCGTATGCTTCAGAAAGTCCTGCGCCGTCTATGGCGAGCAGAGCCTGTAAAGCGGTGACAGAGGTTGGGATATGTGGCGTTGTTACTTTGGATGCCTCCCATGATGCGACCTCTGCTGGCTGCATTTGCACACGCTCGCCATTAACTAATTTTGTGCTCATGCCTTTTTCACCCCGTAAAGTTTGAACAGCCCTGACTCAACACTCCCTGAATTGAAGTAGAAGCGGATAGCGTCAACATCTGCGGCAGAGAGTCTCCTAGCGCACCCTTCAAACGTACACAATTGCCCTGTGGTGCTGCTCACGCTCATTCCGCGCCAGTAGACCGATGTGTAAGTGGCCTCCGATGGTCGGACAATTCGCATTTCAAAAGATACGCCTGTCTCGTTTACATCGCTGCCGATGGACTGATATTGCAGGATGATGTGAGAGCTTGTGCCTTGAGACCCCCCCGATGCTGTGCCGAGGTTGTAATTAGCCAGGTATGTGTAGTCTGACACTCCGGAGTCAAAGGTCGACCCGCCGTTCGTGGATGTTCGGCAGTGAAACTCCACAACGTCTGTAGCGGGAATTACGTTGAGACCGACCACGACATATTCATCGTAAGAAGAACTGATACCCGTAAAATCAACTGTAGCGTCACTGGCAGCAGAAGCAGTCGAGAGCAGAACAAGCCCTGTCTCAACCGCAGAACTAGCCCAAGTAGTTCCATTACTGGTAAGGACATTGCCAGAAGTGCCAGGAGCTACCAACTGAACAGCACTTGTACCATTACCGAGTACGACATTGTTTGCCGTGAGAGTAGTTGCTCCAGTACCGCCATTAGCAACAGGAAGAGTGCCTGTAACGCCTGTAGACAAAGGCAGCCCTGTAGCGTTGGTGAGTACACCGGAGGCGGGGGTTCCTAGTGCTGGCGTTACTAGAGTAGGGCTTGTTGCAAACACTAAAGCCCCTGAGCCGGTTTCATTAGTAACGGCAGCGGCAAGATTGGCGCTTGACGGCGTTGCAAGAAAGGAGGCTACGTTGGTACCCAAGCCGCTAATGCCCGTGCTGACAGGAAGACCAGTAGCGTTAGTGAGTACACCTGAGGCTGGAGTACCCAGAGCAGGGGTTACTAGAGTAGGCGAAGTAGCAAATACGAGAGCGCCTGAGCCTGTTTCATCGGACACAGCAGCAGCGAGGTTTGCGCTGGAAGGTGTGCCAAGGAACGTAGCTACGCCTGTCCCTAGGGAGGCTACGCCTGTGCCACCATTAGCGGCAGGAAGCGTACCTGTTACGCCTGTAGTCAGCGGCAAACCTGTAGCGTTAGTTAGTACAGCGCTTGAGGGAGTACCCAGAGCAGGGGTTACAAGAGTGGGGGAGGTAGCAAACACAAGAGCGCCTGAGCCGGTCTCATCGGACACAGCAGCGGCTACTGAAGAGCTAGTAGTAAAAGCGTTCTGTTTGGTGGCAATAGCCACGGAGATAGCTGTAAACTCAGTATCAAAGTCTACACCTTTAATAATCTTTGCTGGGTTACCCGTTGAAAGAGCGTCCTTAGCGGTAAAGTTAGTAGTTTTAGTATAATCCGACATATAAGAAGCCTTAAAGGTAAAGGAGAGACCCTGTGAAGAGCCTCCCCGTTTGACTGACTATTAGTCGTTTACTACCAGAACAAAACCTGAATCAGGACGGTAAGACTTCACACCGTAGAGGGTATCTGCGGTATAGAGGTTAGCCAAGTATTCCTGCTTGTACTGGGTCTGACTGCGAATGCCCATCTGCTCTGCCAGGATCAAAGTATCTTTATGCATCAGCATAGAGGCTACCAAGCGATCTCCTGCGGAGTTGTCACCGGCTGATTCTACTTCAGGGCAGTTGCTGGTAACGTAGATGTCTACGCCATACAGCTCACCGATTTTACCGTTCTGTACACCACGACCATTAACAAAGTCGCTAGACACATAACGATCAATACCCATGATAGCATTCCGCAGCGAAGGCGGGATTACATATACACGGTTATCCATCGGTACGTCAGCATCGTCCATCTGCTGAATAAGTGTACGGAAGATAGCATCAGTAAAGACGTCTGAAGTAGTCACTGTATCAACCGCATAAGCGGTCAAGCCAGTAGAGGCGTCTGGAAAGAAAGAGGCAGAGTGTGCCCACGCACTCCCGTTACCGTCACCGAGGCTTTTGCCGAGCGCGAACAGGTCGTTGTCGATCTGTTTAGCAAGGGCATAACCAGCGTCTTCGGTGTAGAAGCGACGCAGGCTGTCCAAAGCCTGTACGTTTACAATATCCTCGATCAGGCGTGAGTACTCGTAATGCTTATCGACAACTACTGCTACGTTGCTCTCAGTTGCGTTCTGGAGCGTTACTGCGGTGTTCTCGGCTTTAGCGTATGCTGAACCACGAGTAGGCGCAGGGATATTGATGGTATCGCCTTTCTTGCCTTTCATGCTCAAACGCTTAACGAGTCGGGCCAGTACGAGGTTCTTCTCGTAAGATGCACGGATCTCGTCAGACCACAATTCAGGTACAAAAGTTGCGGCTTCGGTCAAGCCTACTGCGCCGGTCATTGTGGGGAATGTTGAAGTAGCCATTTCTATCTCCTAAGGTAAGTTCTGAGACTCCCTTAGATTACCCTCTTTTCTACATAAGCCTGTCGTATTTCAGAGGCTAAAGAGGCATATCGTTCGGGATCATCTCTCATGAGTTTAATAATGTCTTCCCGCCGAAATTTCTTCTTACTGCTAGGCTGTTCTGCCGTTGCCGATCCGCCACTAGAGGCTTTCCGTACCGCATCCTTGCGTGAAGCCTGCTCAGTAGCGACTGTGTTTTGCACAAGGCTCTGGCGATCTTTCCAAAGTGAGAACAGCTCATCTGCGGAGTCTACATCGTATTCCCTGTCAGCTTTTAGCAAGAGGGACTGCCGAATCTTAGACGCGCCAACCCATTCTTGAAACTTAGGGTCCGTAACCAACTGATTAGCATCTGGATGGCGCTTGAGCATATCTGCCTGGGCCGTTGCCTGCTTCTGTTGTGTGGTTAAGTTCCGTAGTTCCTGAAACGCTGGATGCGATTCAATGGATCGGTTTACCGCTGACTTAGGGTCAGAAAAGAAGTCAACTTCTTCGGTGTCTGGTTGTTTACTGGTTACAAGTTCTGTCTGCTTGGTAATGAAGTCATCCACAACCTTGCGGAGTTCTCCTACCTCGTTAGCCTGTCGGCCCAGCATCTTCTCAGATTCTTGGTGCATACGCACAATTTCTGATAAGTCTTTGCCTCGGTACTTGTCAGGTAGTTCGTTCTCCGGTGGCGTATCCTCTACAGGGGCCTCGGTGTCTTTTGCTTCCAACTTCTCTAGGGCTTCAATCTCGCCCTCAAGCATACGCTTGTCATCAATAAGTTCTGCTGCCATTATCAAGCTCCGTGCTTAAACATTGTGGAGGTAAAAAGGACCACTTGGCTGTGGTTATCCTTTGGGGTACTCAGGTGCTAATCGTATTTCTTAGAGCCACTCTCGTGATGCTTTGCCCATTTAAGGGCTGCTCCGGGGTATCCCCCAGTGTACGGTATCTTGAGATGTGATACTGAGATTTGACGTTTAGCGGATTCTGAACAAGTAGGGCACTCGTGAGAGTGGACGCTAGAGGGAACGTTCTGCTCGAAGACGTGCCCATTAGAGCACTTAAAGTCAAAGAGCATTTTCATCCTCCTCTATGGTCTCAATCGTTTTACGGACTGATTCCTCAAAGTTCAGGATAGTTGTAATGGCTTCAAGTTGTCCCTGCCTGTAGGCGAGGTCTTGTCCATCACGGATACTGCGGATCTCTGATAGCTGTTGCTCAGTTGTTCCTAGTTCTTCTAGGAGCTGGAGCCAGCCGGGGTGAAGGAATAATGATAGGAAATTACTATAATAGGAGTCTAATTCACGATCTTTCATCTAATTACCTTATTATACCAAAAATGGAGCCGTAAGTCAAGGATTATATTTCGGCTTCTTCTTCTTCAGGGGTTGGGGCTACCATTAGCGTAACTTTAACACCCGCGCCCTCCTTTTTAGCAAACTGGTAAAGCTCAATAACCTCTTTCGGGCTGCAGGTTCCTGCCGTATACCCGAGTATTGTTAGAAAAAGGTTAATCTTAGACTCATTATCCATTAGAAGCCCCCTTTTTGGGTACTCTTTGGCCCATTAGCTCCTTTACTTGTTCCTCAAGTTTACTAATACGTTTCCGATCCTCGCTAAAGGAATCGTTGATCTGGGCTACAATACGTGCTACTTCGGCTTGCGTAAGCATACTATTTCCTCTGTTGTTGTGTTATTCGTCTACCAGGTAAATCTCAAACTCTGCCGAAACCGATGCGGTTCCTGTGGAAACCTTCGCTAAAAACCCAACATCACAAGGCCCGGTATAAGGCCCGAAAGGTATCTCGGCACCAGTTAGATTGTTTAATGTGCCACCAGCTACCCCGGCAAAGGCAGACTGGCTGCGCATAGCTTTGTACGGTGCGGCTGTAGCGTCAGCGCCCTCTCTTGCGAAGAAAATAATCTCCACAGTCTTGCCAGAGTCCACTGATATATTTTTCAGCTTAACGTAGCCTGTGTATCCTGATGGGATTGTATAGGCTGCGATTTCGGACTGACTTTTTGGGAAATCTGTAGCCCCGATGGTCACCCAATCTGTGCCGCCAGAGCCGTTTTCTATCGTTATTGCCCCAGCATGGCTTCCTGCCGATGCTGTAGCGTATGTTCCAGACTCCGATACATAAGCCCGAAACAGCCTTGTAAACGTGGATGCTGTTGCAGATGATGCGGAAGCCCCAGCCGTGGCAAGCGTTTCGGTTAATGGAAGAAAGTCAGAGCCTAAACCCTCGAGCGTTATCTCCCTCGCGCCCGTGCCAGCAGCGGTATCGTTAGCATTTCCACCTGCTTTGACCCGTAGCGTGGTGGCTGCGGATGGCTGGGGCGTCCGATACTGGCCTCCCCTCGTAATTGGAGCAAAGCTAGTCCCAACAGCAGGGTTCCTGCCGAACTTCTTTATCACGCTCATGCCAGAGGTCAGCCCGCGAGAAACATCAAGCCACGGGAATGTAGCTCTTACCAGAATGGCGTCTGAATCAAGGCTGATTGCCTGATTTAAGGGGGCTGACGGCTGTCTGAATAGCCCATAGCTAGTAGATACTCGAAAGGTAGTCTGGGCAGTTGAGCCGTTAATAAACCTAACTCTAAAGTATCTATAACCTTTTGAGGCTGAATGGAACTCATGTATTCCTGCCGCTACGCTAAAACCGGCTGTGGGGAAAGCACCCCAGTTAGTACCATCTACTGAAAAATCAAAGTAGAGCGTTCCTGAGGAGGAGGATAAGCAACTGACCTGGACATCAGGAAGCGTATTCAGTTCCCCCGCCCCTGTGAAGGTAGCATCCCCGGATAGGAGAGCTGTTGTGCTATTTCCTACGGATGGGGTGCTATTTAGGTTAGGTAAGTAACTCATTAGATAAGCATCCATTTAGAAAAAGCATTTACATACATAAGTATAAGCGTTGTGTTCTGAGCTGTTATAGAAATAGTGGTATCCCCTGTCGTTAGAAGAAAAGCCCCTACGATGTCTACTTGCCCGGTAGTCTGGGCTGATACGACCACTGTTTCTCTATCTTGGGGAGTAGGATTTAAGGTAATAGTACACGCTGCAGTCACGTTAAGTAGTTCAGGCCCTGCAGTAGTCTTGTCTCCAGCTACTGTAAAGGCTGTAGCAGCCCCTAAGTCGGCTGCTGCTGCGTTAGCAGAGCGTCCTGAGATTGCTACGTGTACTTCGTTGGCGAGCGCCTCCGATAATGGCCTGACATTACCGGCATCTATCTGCCTGCCGTCAGAGAGGGTTACCATAAGCGAGCCTTCAAACTCTACGCTTACGTCCTCTATACTTACGCCTTGCTCTCCAGAGGCTCCCTGTGGCCCTACAGCGCCATCCTTACCGTCCCGCCCATCCTTCCCTGGCTTCCCGTCTTTACCGTCCTTACCGGGCTTCCCAGAGGCTCCTACGGGGCCTTGATCGCCCTTCTGAGCCTTAATAGCGCTCATACGGCTCTCAAGAGAGGCTATAGACTTCTTTAGCTTTGTGTCTAAAGCGAGTAGGGGGATGTAGTAGTCCATTATGCGCCTATACGGGTGAGAACCTGCTGGCTCATCTCGGAATCCCTACCTTTCAACTCCGTGTCCTTCTCCTTGATGGCTACTTCTCTCTCTTTCAGGAGTATCTCTGCCAGCTTAACCCTACGGGCAAATTCCTGATCGTCTGCCTTCCCATTCTGGAGGTTCTTAGTAGCCGCTTCAATCTTCTTGACCTCAAGCTCCATAGGGAGTAAGCGGGTTTCTTCAGCGTACTTCTGTGCTCTAGAGTTAGACTCAGAAGCCTGACCTTCGAGGGCAGAGGTCTGAGAGGCTTTGAAGGCTTGCTCTGCCTGGAAAGTAGCCTGCTGCATCTGCTGCTGCTCTGGAGAGGGCTGTGAAGCCTTCTCAAGCGTGGCTTTAAGCTCCTCACGGTTAGACAGGCTCATATTGTCTATGATTGAGGTAATCAGAGCAGGGTACAAGGGGGAGTCTGGGGACATAGTTTGGAGAAGCTGTACAAGCTGTGTAACCTCGTACTCACGGGCAATAATACCCAAAGAGGAGGTAGTAACAAACTTGTAGTCACTGACCGGGTAGTGCTCAGGGTCAAACTGCATATAACGCCATGCAGCCTTTTCTACAAACGGGATAATGAAGGACTCTTGGAAGTTGATTAGGGTGCGCTTGTGCCGCTTGATGATCGCTCCAAGGCTCATAGAGATCCCTGCAGCGGTAGCGTCACCGTTGATACTGCCGGGGATGCCTGCTGAGTCAATCGCGCCAGTAGCCATTTGAAGCATGCGCTGGAGCGCCTCCGCTTGTGCAAAGGTTACTTGGTCTACACCCCCTAAGCGTACAGGTTCAATAATCTCTGACGGTCTGCCTATGGTCAGAATCGTCTTACCGGGCCTCACGTCTGTGGTCATTCCTCGTGGGATACGGGTAGAATCGATACCGATCATGGGATGCACAGTCAAGGCTAAGGCGTCCTGACGCGCTCTCAGTTCAGCATCCAAGGCTTTCTGACTGTTATAACCCTTCTCGCAGATCCCTCTCCCCCAGAAACGGCCAGGTACAATGTCCCAAGGGAAAGCAATAACAGGGCGGTCCTGCATCATAAACGGATTCTCTTCCGCTTTCAGGAGGTCCCCACCGTTAGCGAGAATCACAATAGCTTCAACGTAGTAAGAGGATTCTTCATCGTCTTCGCTGAGGGAGATTACCTCTACATCCTCTTCCTCTTGAGCTTTCAGGAGGAGATGGCGAGGCACTAAGCCATAGTAGGTAGTCTTTTGAGTCTTATAAGTCTCTGGAACTGATAAAGTAGGGTCTTCTTCCAAGTCCAAGTCGTGGACGGAGGTGGAGAGGCTAATCTTCTTGTATACGCCTTTCTCTTGGAGGATTTCTATACTGTGCGTTGGTACATACTCATCAATAGCACACCCCAAAGCCTCTTCAATACAAGTCGCAGAAGGGTCAATAAGGAAGTTCTGGGGGAGTATAGGCCGCATCTTGACTACTGTGCGGTCTTGGATGTTTACACCAACGGCAGTAAGCTGCCCGTCCATGACTGGCTGAGTGCCTGGGGACATTTCTTTAACGTCCTCCAAGACCACTTCAGCGATACCTGTGCCGTACACAGCCGATACGATAAGGGATTCCGCAATCGACTTACGGACTTTCTGTTTCTTAAAGTCTTGGTGCAGGGTTTTCTTAATAAACTCCACATCCAGCCGTTCAGTGTCCTGCACATCATCTTCAATGTCGAACCAAGAGCCTCTGCCGAACGTAGCCTCTTCAATCTCTGCTACGGAGGACTCTACAGCCTGCTGAGTGGCAGGGCTGATGAGGCGCGAACGCTCAGACTCTCTGGTCTTGTCTCCTGCTGCCCAAACGCCCCGCCAGATACGGTTATATTCCTCATGTTGCGCCCTATAATTGTTATCGTAGTGTTCCCGCCACTCGTCAACCTTCTCCATTACCCACTCTTGGAGGGACTGCTCCTTAGTGAAGTCTTCTTTATCGTCTATGTCGAAATTATCCATTATCAGTATCCGGAAAGTATATCTAAAGGGGTAAAGGAGGTGTCTTCAAAGTCTTCTATACCGTAAGGTATCTCAGCAAGGTCGCTAATGTATGCCAAAGCGTCTATAAGGTCATCATGCACGAGTGCGTTAGGGAATTGGAAGAGCTGATCTAAGAATTTCTCGTTCCAGTCAGCCTTATTGAGGGAAATCCTCCTGTTCTCAAACCTGCCCTGTAAGGCCCAGATCACACGGTCAGTCTTCTTCTTGTTGCCGTGGGTGAGCTCTTTTACATTGAAATAGGTATTGTTCTTACGCATCAGGTCTGACAAGGGAGTCATTACCGCCTGTCTGCTGATACCACGCTCTAAGCCTACCGCTACGGGCTGGTAGTCTCTAACGGCTTGAAAGATCTTCTCAGCGGTCTGGTTAATCTCCCAACGGCCTTGAATGATGTTGGCGATCCACCACTCCCCTGTAGGGGTTACCTTAACTACCGCAATGGCGGAATCGTCTAGCTTGCTATTCTTGGAACGGGTCTTACCCAGCTCTTCAAAGCCTGCCAGGTCAATAGCGATGTAGTAGTCCCCGATTTCTGGCTCGTCCCCGTACTGTATCCAATCATCCCTGAACACCTCAGAACCCATCGACTCAAAGGATGCCATAAACTCCTGACGGAAGGCGTAACTGCTCATAGAGCGTTTAGCTGCTTCAATCTCTCTAGGGTCTAAGGTTTCGTTATCGACACTGGTGAAGTGCCAAGCCTTCCAATCAGGATCGTTACTAAGTTCCGCATACTTATAGAGGTCATAGAAGTGATTACGGCCCATCGGAGTTCCGATAAAGAGAGCCTCTCCTCTTAAGTCAGCGAGGGCAGGGCGCAGGATTTGCTCCCACACTTCCGGCTTAATGTCTGCGTATTCGTCTAACACCAAATAGTATAAGGAGACACCCCTCATGGTCTCAGGCCGGTCAGCGCCTTTGAGGCGGATCTTGGTCCCGTTTATGAGGGTTATCTCTAAGTTGTTTACGTGGGTGGCTGTAATGATGTCCTTCCCCATTGAGAGAAGGAGATCCCACATAATGTCTCTTGCTTGGCCCTGTGTAGGGGCTACGTAGAAGACAGTCCCTATTGTAGTTTGTAGCCCTTTAACAAAGAGCTTATAAGCCGCTAGGCGGGACTTACCACACCTACGGCCTGCTGCAACTACTTGGAAGCGACTTGGGTCATTCCAGACTTTCTTCTGCCACTCTAAAAGCCTTACATCAAGCGAGGCCATTGATTTCCTCAATCAAAGCCTTTACGTCTTTTACCGCACTAAGCCTCCGTTCCAGGTGGGGCTTACCGGGTCTTAATATGTGGTCGCAGAAAGCCTCTGTAGCCTTTTCTGCACTCTCTTGAGCGGCACGTAAGACTTTCCTGACGTTTCCGCGACCAACATGGTTAACCCCCTTGGGCCAGTACATTAAGAAGATGTCCACGAGCATATCTAGTTGGCGCTCTGCGGAATCATCCCCCCTAACATACCCCAGGTAGTCTTGGTATAACCCATAGATACCGCCAAGGGGATCAAACTGGAAAAGACCATAGGCAGGGGTTTCTCTACCGACCTGCTTAGTCTCATAATCGAATGTACCACCAGTCTCTACGGCTATGTTAGCCATCAAAGCTATGATTATGTTATTTGATAAGAGGACTTCTTTGTTAAGGTGTTCGTAGACGGCTATTGCATTCTTCTTATTCTTGATTTCCATCTTCTGAATCTTCCTCGTATTCACCTTCTAATGGTGTTTTATCCTCTTGGGAGGAGATAGACACATTATCTGCAAGACCTGATATGTTGATCGTTACTGTGGGCTTCCCACCCCCTACGACATCAAACTGGGACATAGGCGCTATACGATCCACAATCAACTTCCATGCTGCTGACTGGAACTTATGATCGTCATCCAAGGCAGCATCAAAGATCTTCTCTATAACCTTCTTGGACTTAGGCGAGGTAAGGATCCGGGCTTTAAAGTCAGCCATTGCGGAAGCCTCACCAAGGGGTCTTCCCCGTTTAGCCATCTTCCCTGGAGTATTTGCTGCTAAGTCCTTCTTTTTAGGTCTTCCTACTTTCTTCTTAGGTTCAGGAAGAGCTTTGAAGACCTGTTCATCTTCCTCTGTAAGGGGGTCTTCTACGTTTATATCGGACACACTATTAGCCTTATAGAGAGTTGCAGGGTACTCTAAGCCGGTTACGGGTATTGAAATCAGATAGCTACCGTATCGGTATGATCTGCCCTGCTTTCCCCTGCAAATTAGGGGGTGGTATGCATAGGGACTACCTGGCTACACATCTGGCCTTAAAAGAGTACTCTAGAGTAAACGTTGTAGAAACAACACGGAGTGTGTATATACTGTAGAGGTTAACATATAATAGTTATAACAATTAAAGGTTATTACGACACAGCGTGTGTATATTCTTTAACGTTTACTTTAAAGTGTATATTATAACATTTTTATAGACTAAAGTCAACACTTAAGACTAACTTAATGAGTAATTCCCTATATTGGTGCCCTCTTAAAGCAAGTGTCGGGACGCTTTTTAGGCTAACTCACTCGCCCCTTTCCCAAGCCCATGAGTGCGGATTTCAAGCGCATCAATAGGCTCCGCCGTCCCCCACCATTTATCCTTTATAATCAATAACTTAGAGGGATACTCCTGAGTACTCCAGTGGTCCTCTCCTTAGGTGCTAATTAGCCTCCTTTATTGCTATTTTCTCCTATTTTGTATCTTGGTGGGTACTGTAACAATACTCCAACGCCCAGCCCCTCCCCCGTCCCCTTCAGCGACCCGCCCCAAGCAGCCAGCCAGGGAGCGCCAGGGAGCGCCAGGGAGCACCAGGGAGCGCCAGGGAGCGCCAGGGAGCACCAGGGAGCGCCAGGGAGCGCCAGGGAGCGCCAGGGAGCGCCACTTTGGTGCATACCTGGAGCGCACTATAACGGTGCGTGGCCTGCATAGGCTTGGTGAGTTGCTGGGGAGGAGACGTGAGAGGCTGTGACGGTCCCCTAAGCCACCTATCAAGCACCTATAGAGCAACCCTAAGCCCCCTACTGCGTACCTATATAGCCAACACAATGTGACAAAATACGTCACAAACTGACAAAGGTAGCGTCACAATGTGACAAAATATGTCACCTATTCAGGTCTGCTACGGAGTACCTGAAAATAAAACAGTAACGGATTCAATAGGTTATAAATAGCTGCATAGTTGGCACAGGTGTTGCTTTATATACCGAGACAGTCCACTACTTATGAGGATCCAAAAATGAAAACAACGACTCTACACGACATCATCCAAGCATCAAGCGAGCGTATGAAGGATGTGACGGTTCACGTTCAGTCTCATTACGGCTGGGTAACCATAAGCGCACCAGGGGAAGCCGACATATTCCTACAAGACGAGGATGGTTACATATTCTACTCAGAGGCAGTACAGCTCTACAATAAAGTACAGACTGTTAGCATGGATGCGTGTTATGCGCTCTTAGCAGAGCCCTATGCTGAAAATTTTTGGGGCTACTCTAGTAACTAGTATGCGTCACAACACATAGACAACACAGAGGAGCAACACAATGAACACAATACAGGCACAAGCAAAGGCTTTGTTAATAGATAACGGCTACACACCAGGCGCGTACAACCCGCATAACGTCCGCGCATGGGAAATAACCAACGAGCTAGGCCATGTGTGTATAGCTATCGGCTCACATGAGCAGGGAGCGCTGGATTCAGCAGTAGACAATGGCCTCATGCAGAGATTTGCCATGGATGCAGAAGACTATGCCGAATATGAGACTAATGGATGGGATGATAGTTATGCCCTCTTGGGGAATGCCCAGGAGCCGTACTGGACTGAATACATGGGAATCACTGAAATAGTACTGTAACAAGTATGCATCACAACACATAGACAACACAGAGGAGCAACACAATGAGTCAGACATTAATTCTGAGCGCAAAAGATAATTTGGGGAAGATTGTCCTAAGCGATGTTGAGTGCTTTGCCCTTGAGGGTGAAACGCTTTTGGTAGTGCTCACTGACGGTACTACAAGGAATTACCCGCTCCAGCATCTTTGGTATTACCAGAGTCACATTAAATACCATAAGGTTAGGGAGGCGGGAGAATGAGTTTGACCATGGTTAATCCCAAGATTATTCCCGCAGACTCAATTGATAAAATGGTGGCAATATGCTTAGATACTCGCAAGAAAAACTATACACGAAGACAGACGCAAATCAGATAGCTGCTGAGTTGAGCACAGGAGAGGAGGAAGGCTGGCATTACCTGGTAGTGTGTAGGGCAGGTTATGAGACTGCCGAAAAAGCGTGGAGTGTTGCTATTTACGATAACGAAGGGTATTTCACAGGATACTGGTAATGAGATTCTTTAAAAGCTTTATAGTACAATTAATTGCGGAAGTGTTGGCATTAGCAGTTGCGGGAGTATTATTCGGGTTTTTAATCGTGTTTATTTTGGAGCGTATATAATGAAGAACGTAGAATTGGCAGAAGAGAATATCGGAACCGAGACAGTAAAGGCCCTCGAGAACCTTGAAGCGGCCCTTGAAGGGCAGTTTAAATACCAGCACAGTGACCTTGCAGGTCTAATAAAATCTATTTATGCGCTGGTAGAGCTTTACTGGCTGGCTGAAAGGCAGGCAGAAGAGTACCGTACACACTTACAGGAAAGCGGGGAACACGAATGAGCACTTTAATAACACGCTTGACATTCTATAAAGAATACCTATACAAGGGACTCACCAAGGGGGGCTACGTAGCACCTAATCAACGGGTTTGTAAAATACTCGCAAGTAGACTCTTGAGACGGGAAGGACTGGGTATCCTGCCCAGTCATGATAAACTAGTGGCTGGTGCCATGCTGGCAGACAGTTTAGAGTTCGCCGATGTAACGCATAACGCCGTTGCAGAACTACTGAAAACGATGGTATTATGTGTCGCCTATGACACTATTCAGCAAGATGAGCATTTTATTAATGAACTTTTGGAGAATGATAATGACAACTAAAATAGATGTATTGTACCGGATACAAATGGCAACCGATGTGCTGGGTTTTGATGTGCAAGAGCTCATAAACGAAGAGTCTCTGCCGGCACAAAGGCTACAAGATAACTTGCTGCTTGCTATAGAGGGGAAATACAAACCCATTGCGGTTTACCTGGCGTTGCAGCAAATCTGCATGGATTTAAAGGAGTCCGCCCCTGACAATGCGGATGTGCTATATGCAGCACTGGACAGCCTGATAGCGTGGAGAGGGGACGACTCAGAAGAGGGAGATACGGAGAGTGATCCATATTGGGGGGTGAAACACTAATGCAAACAATCACACTAGATAAACTTGAATTATCCGCTGACGTATCCAACCAAATAGCGCAATGGCTCGCAGCAGGCAACACAATAGAACGCGTACCAGTAGGCGCAACAGGCAAGCCCCGCTATTGTTGGAACGTGGGGACTGACGATGATCCGATACTGATTGATGCTACTGAACCACGATCCATAAACGGGCAAATAGCCGTTACAGGTGGCAGATACAGGGCTAAACAATTAGCGAGTGAGGCGGGTAAACGGGCCTATAAAGCAGCTAAACAGGCCAAGAAGGGGAGTATACAGACGCTGAGAAGCGCATACAGGGCCGCTTATAATGTAGCCTATAGAGGGGCCATGAAGGCATACTCTAACGGATAGCCTTAACGGCTACTGTAGAGGCTAACATATAATAGTTATAACAATTAACGATTATACTGTACAGTTCCGTTAAAGGCATTATAATAACTGGTGTAAAAACTGTCAAGTACTTTATAAACAAGTGTGTCCGGTAAGGGCAAAAACAGGAGTTTTTCCTATGATTGAACGCCTATATGACAACGATAAAGAAGCGATGCGGGTTTATTGTGCCGCCCAACTGGCAATGCAGGGAGGTGATGTGCTACAGTGTGCGGACAATTACCAGGTAATGGTAGGGGATGTGGAAACTTTAATACAGGAACTACGGGAAATGGAGCTCATTTATGCACGAATGAGCCTTACAGGTCTTGGGAGGGTTGAACAATGATTGGTTTACTGATAAGTGGTTATGTTTTCATGTTCTTTTTCATGCTCGGCTTTTTTATGGGCGCGGATGACGCGAACAAAGGCCCAAAAGAGTATACAATAATGCTAATTTTATCTTGTGGCTGGCCTGTTATAGTGCTACTGTGGCTTTTTGAGAGGATCCGAGAATGGAAACAGGGGCAACTTTAGAGGGAAGAAAAATGAATGCAGATCAGATCAAAGCGGTTTTAGAAAGCCACAGAAAATGGGGGAACAATGAAGGGGGCGAGCGCGCCAACCTGAGCGGGGTCAATCTGAGCGGGGCCAACCTGAGCCGGGCCAACCTGTACCGGGCCGACCTGTACCTGGCCGACCTGAGCGGGGCCAACCTGACCCGGGCCAACCTGAGCGGGGCCAACCTGAGCCGGGCCAACCTGTACCGGGCCGACCTGTACCTGGCCGACCTGAGCGGGGCCAACCTGAACCGGGCCAACCTGAGCGGGGCCAACCTGACCCGGGCCAACCTGAGCGGGGCCAACCTGGGCCGGGCCAACCTGAGCGGGGCCGACCTGTACCTGGCCGACCTGAGCGGGGCCGACCTGAGCCGGGCTGGGTTTTGTGGGGCAACAGGGAACCTAACAAACCTGAAATCAATATTCCTCGATACTTACCAAATCACCTACACGGCAGAGATGATTCAGATCGGATGCCAACAACACCCCATCGCTGACTGGCTGGGCTTTAGTGATGCAGAAATCAAGGCTATGGATGGGGAAAAAGCTCTGGATTGGTGGAAGAAATACAAGCCGTTGCTTATGCAAATCATTGAACTGTCACCAGCAGAGCCAACTAAATCAGAATCAGCAGAAGGAGCTAACAATGTCAATAACTAAAACAATCAGAACCATGCAGGATCTTGCTAACGAAGTCGCAGCAGCAGGTAAAGTACCTGGCAAGTGGTACAAGGTAGGTAAAACCCCTTACCGCACAGGCTGTGCCTGCCCTATTGAGTATGACCCCTACGGTACTGGGGATGTAAACTACAAAGTACGCGAATGCGAAAACCCAGAGAATTGTCAGTGTACGGGAGACTTTTAATGGCTTTTATAAAGACGCACCAGCCCTGCCCATTTTGCGGCAGCTCAGACGCTACCGCCTTCGATGATCGGGAGCGTAGCCACTGTTTTTCGTGCTCAAAAGGAGCACCCTTAGAGGAGTACTACCTGGCAATGCAAGCGACCAACACACCAGCAGCGGCAGAACAGAAACCGACACCTAAGCCAGCCTTTAGTGCGCTGGAGAATCTACTGGTGACGGGTCAGTACTCAGGATGCCCTGCCAGAGGTATTACAGCCGACACCGCCTTCCTGTTTAAAGCTTTGCACACGCCTGAGAAGACTTACTACGGCTACTACGATAAGAATAACCCTGTGGCGATGGCAGCGGTCAAGATGCGTTACCCTGACAAGCGGTTTCCGTGGGCCGGGGATAACAAATCAGCCCTCCTGTTTGGGCAGCAGCTCTTTACAGCTAACAGTGCAAAGACAGTGACGATTACTGAGGGTGAAGAGGATGCGATGGCAGCTTACCAGCTCGCTGGGAGTAAGTACCCCTGTGTTAGTGTCCAGAATGGTGCTCAGGGGGCTTTGGCGAGCTGTAAGGCCGCTTACGAGTGGCTCGACAGTTTCCCTTCCATTGTAATCTGCTTTGACGGTGACGAACCAGGTAGAAAGGCTGCTAAAGAGGTAGCCCAACTGTTCGGGGGTAAGGCGCGTATCATGCACCACCCAGACGGGGTCAAAGATGCCTGCGATTACTACATCAAAGGTAAAGCGGGGGAGTGGTCCAACGCCTTCTGGAAGGCTGAGAGGTATTCCCCTGATGGCATAGTCAGTATGGGGGCTTTGAGGGAAGAGATTAAGAAGCCTACAGCGGTTGCAGCTCTCCAGTATCCTTGGAAAGGTTTGAATAAGATGCTGCTAGGGATTCACCCGCACACCATTGTTACCTGGTGCGCTGGCTCAGGCGTGGGAAAGTCCTCTATCAATCGTGAAATAGTCTACCATGCTTTGACACACTCAGCAGCGAACATCGGTACAGCATTCATGGAAGAGGACGCTGGCAGAACAGCCAAAGGCATCATAGGAACCCATCTAGGCAAACAGATCCACTTACCTGGTGTTCAATATACACCAGAGGAAATAGACGCAGCCTATGCCGATCTTCAGATGGATAACAGGGTGTTTCTCTGGCGGGACGGGGCAGGGGCTGATATTGATGGCGTAATCAGCCGCTTCAATTACTACGCAAGGGCTTTAGACTGTTCTATGCTGGTCCTAGACCATCTCGGCATGGTCATTAACGGCTTAGGGGCTAACGTCAACGAACGCCAGTTGATTGATGAGATAATGACCCGCCTACGCTCAGAAGTCGCTCAGAAGTCCCCTGTAGCTATCCACATAGTGAGCCACCTCAGCCGCCCAGACGGTAAGCCATTGGAGAATGGGGGCGTAGTGACCTTAAACCTGCTGCGAGGCTCAGGGGCCATTGCCCAGCTCTCTGACGTAGTCATCGGAGTAGAGAGGGACACTCAAGCGCCTGACGAGTATACTAGAAATGTCTTGACATTACGGGTATTAAAGAATAGGATGACAGGCGAAACTGGAATAGCAACTCACCTGCACTACGATAAAAAAACAGGCAGGCTGACTGAATTAGAGGATACCTTATGAGATGCAGAGCCTGTGACGCAGCCTTAACCGACTTCGAAGCTACCAGGAAATCGGTAAAGTCTGGCGAGTTTGTAGACTTATGTGACAGGTGTTTTGGGTACGTTAAAGCCTTCATGGAAGTCGAGGAGAGGGAGGATCTCAAACGGTATGAAGAGATTACGCCCTTAGAAGCTAACTATGACGATAATGATGTTACCAGTAAATGATATTACCGGAGGGGATGCCCCTACCAGCACCACCAAAGGAGGTCAGCGATGATTAAATATACAGTAAAAGTATACAGCAGTGGTAATAAGTTTTGGTTCTTAAATGGCGATTGGCATCGTGAAGATGGTCCAGCTGTTGAATGGGCTGATAATAGTAAGCAATGGTTCTTAAATGGCAAGTGTCATCGTGAAGACGGCCCGGCTATTGAATGGGCTGATGGTAGTAAGCAATGGTTCTTAAATGGCAAGTGTCATCGTGAAGATGGCCCGGCTATTGAATTGGCTGATGGTGGTAAGTTTTGGTACCTAAATGGCAAAGAATATACCGAGCAAGAATATCTAGCTAAAACTAATCCAGTGAAAGAATTGACTGTTGCAGAGATCGAGAAACTTCTTGGTTATTCTGTAAAGGTGATTAGTTGAGCAAACACTGGCGCGGGAGGGTTGAATGAAACTTTATCTAGACCTAGAGACTAACCTGAAACACGATACCATCTGGTGTGCTGCATACGCTGTAGACGATCAGCCGCCTCAGGTCACTCGGGATCCTCAGGAGGTTAGAGGTCTAGTTGAGCAGGCCAGCCAGGTAGTGAACCATAACATCGTAGGCTTTGACGCTCCAGTGCTGGAAAAAGTATGGGGAATTAAAGTACCGTTTAAGAAGATGAGGGATACCTTAGTAATCTCCCGCTTACTGGACCCCAGCATAGATGGGGGGCACAGTTTAGACGCTTGGGGGAAGCGCTTAGGGATCCCGAAAGGAGACTTCAGGGACTACGATGCTGGGTATAGTGAAGAGATGGCTGAATATGCCAAACAGGATATTGTAGTCAACAGGGCTTTAGCGGCTGAATTAGACGCTAAGACCTTACTCCTAGACTTTAAAGAAGAGGCTGTAGAGCTAGAGCATCAAGTGGCCTACATAATCCGGAGACAGGAAAGCCAAGGAGTCTTCTTCGATTACTTGGGGGCTTTGGAGCTACAGGCTACCGTACTAGGGCGCATGGAGGTGATTGAGCAGGAACTGCGCAGTGTATTCCCTCCTATCATTACTGAGAGGATCTCTGAGAAGACAGGGAAACGGTTAAAGGACGATGTAGAGGTATTCAACATTGGAAGCAGACAACAGATCGCTAAACGGTTAGAGACTTTAGGGGCTAAATTTCCTGAGGAGACCCCCGGTGGCTCACCAAAGGTAGACGAAAAAGTATTAGCAGGCATAGACCTGCCAGAAGCTAAGATGATAGCAGAGTACCTGACACTCCAGAAACGTCAAGGACTCCTCGCAGGCTGGATAGGTTCCTGTACTTCAGCAGGGCGCATACACGGACGGGTGTTGACTAATGGGGCTGTAACGGGGCGCATGACACATGTGAAGCCTAACATGGCTCAGGTGCCCAGTAGCGGTAGTTACTTGGGTACAGAATGTAGAGCATTGTTTATACCGCCACCAGGTAAAGTCTTTATTGGCATTGACGCAAGCGCCTTAGAGCTGTGTATGCTGGCCCACTATATGCAGGACAAGGACTTTACAGCCTCTGTAGTCAGTGGTGTTAAAGAAGACGGTACAGATGTACACACTCGGAACATGGTAGCCGCCAAGCTGGAGACCAGAGATCAGGCTAAGACATTCATCTACGCCTTCCTGTACGGTGCCGGTCCAGGTAAGATAGGTCAGATAGTCGGAGGAGGGCCTAAGGAGGGCCAGAAGCTAATTAGTAGTTTCCTCGAAAGCCTCCCCAGTCTCCAGAGATTAAAGACTACTGTAGAGAAGCTCACAACCTCACAGGGTATGCTCAGGAGCTTAGACGGTAGGAAGTTACACATAAGGTCTGCACACGCTGCCTTGAACACGCTCCTGCAAGGTGCTGGTGCGGTGGCTATGAAGAAAGCCTTAGTGATATTTTATAACAAGATTTTAACGGCTAAACTGGATGCTAAGTTTGTCCTGAACGTACACGATGAGTGGCAGTTGGAAGCGGCTCCTGAGCATGCTCAAGAGGTCTGTAGATTAGGCTTAGAGGCTATTAAGGAAGCTGGAGAGGTTTTAGGACTGAGATGTCCTCTCTCTGGTGAGGCAAAAGTAGGAAAAAGTTGGGCAGAAACACATTAAAGTATTGACAAGTAGTAGAAACATCTATAAAGTACCCCTACCTTAACAGGTAAATAACATCCCAAGTCGGGAAAAGGAGCTACAAATGAGTACTGAAACTAAAGCAGTTGTATTAAAAGACGTAGAATTGGCATGGGCCTTCCTCAACAAGAAGCAGGAGCTGAAGGACCGTTACTCTTGCGACCTCATCAATCTCTCTCCTGAGAATGTGGCGATCTTGGAAGGTCTCGGTATCGTGGTTAAGGACAAAGCCCCTAAGGGCCGCTACCTGGAATGCGTATCAACATACCCGATAGCCGCAGTAGACATTAACAACAATGTCATTACTGATAACGTAGGGCCAGAGAGCCGCGCTAATGTGCTCATCCGTCCCTATACAGTAACGCATGGCATGACTAAAAAGCCTATGACCCGTGGCTCAATAGTCAAGATGAAGGTTACAGTATTCAACAAGCTGGAGGCTCCTGATCCGTTTGCTGATGAGCAAACTCTCGAAGAAGAGTTACTGTAATGTTGTTAATAGACGGTGACATCCTGTGCTACAGGGTAGTGTTCTCTAGAGAGGCAGTTACTCTTGATGAGTTTTATAAAGTAATGGACAGCTACATAAAGAACATTGTAGATAAAGCAGATCCAGATATTAAAAACTACACCGTCTACCTTACTGGTGCGGGGAACTTTAGAAAAGAGGTGGCAGTAACAGCGCCCTATAAAGGGAACCGCCCTCCTAAGCCGGAGGGGCTTGAAGAGATACGTCAATACCTAGTAGACTTCTACCCTACAGTCATTACAGTAGGCGAGGAAGCAGACGATCTCATGGCTATTGAGGCCACGGCTAGGAGGAACACCAGTGTCTTGTGTACCATCGACAAAGACTTCGATCAAGTACCTGGTAAGCATTACAACTTTGTCAAAGACATACGCTATACCGTAGAAGACTGGGAAGGTTTGTTCTTCTTCTACACTCAGGTGCTCACTGGAGACCGTGTAGATAACATCATAGGCTTACAAGGTATCGGGCCTAAGAAGGCTGAGAAGGCTCTCAAGGATTGTAAGACTGAGTTAGAGCTGTACAGGAAGTGCGTGGAAATGTACGATAACAACGAACAGCGGGTAATCGAAAACGGTAGGCTCTTGTGGCTCAGGCGAGAAGCTGGGCAGATGTGGGAGCCGCCAGCGATCTTCTAAGGAGGGGTAGTGGTAAAGCCTAAACTAAAGAAAGCAAAGGAAAAGCCTCCTAAGGGTTACGACTCATGGTTCGAGTACGAACTCCACCTAAAGCCTTTGAAGGGCTGTAAGTGTCATACGGAGAAAGTAGAGTACACCCAGGTAAAGAACTATGTGCCTGACTTTATAAGACACGAAGGGAAGTACAAGATATACATAGAGGCTAAAGGGCGGTTCAGGGACAGAGGCGAGGCTAGGAAGTACGTTGATGTCAAACAGGGCTTGGGGAAGAGCGAGGAGCTGGTGTTCATCTTCTGGAATCCCAAGACACCAATGCCGGGGGCGGCTCGTAGGAAAGACGGCACAAGGCTCACTCACGGGGCTTGGGCAGAACTCCAAGGCTTTAGATACTTCACCACAGACACTGTGCCAGTTGAATGGAGTAAGTAGATGAGTATAAGGATAATGGCAATACCTGATACGCAGTGCAAACCGGGTGGCTTAGATAGTCACTTGGAATGGGCTGGTTTATACGCTGTAGATCAGAGACCAGACGTGATAGTCTTCATAGGCGATCACTGGGATATGCCTTCCCTGAGCAGTTATGACAAGGGTAGGAAATCCTTTGAGGGTAGGCGCTATACGAGTGACATAGTAGCCGGTAACGATGCTATGGATCGCTTCATGTTTCCTATCGTTACTGAGCAGGAGAGGCTTAGGAGGAACAAGGAGAAGCTCTGGAGGCCCCGAATGGTGTTCTGCTTAGGTAACCATGAGCACCGTATAGAGAGGGCTACAGAGGCTTCAGCAGAGCTTGATGGGCTGCTGAGTTATGAGCACTTCAATCTTAGTGATTATGGTTTCGAGGTTTATCCCTTCTTGGAAGTAGTAGACATAGAAGGAGTCCTATTCAGCCACTACTTCACCAGCGGCGTGATGGGCAGACCCGTCTCCAGTGCTCGTTTAATGCTCACCAAGAAGATGATGAGCTGTTTCATGGGCCACGTACAGGACCGTGACATAGCCTTTGCCAGGAAGGGTAACGGTGACGCTGTAACAGGTATCTTTGGAGGTATCTACTACCAGCACGATGAGGACTACTTAACACCTCAGACTAACGGGTCATGGTCAGGTATCTGGATCTTAAACGATGTACACAATGGCAGCTTTGACGAGATGCCGGTGTCTATACAGTATCTACGGAGAAAATATCATGGCGGGAACTGAACAGGAATGGAATGAGCTGTCCCTAGAGAGTTTAAGTTACGCAAGCGCATATAACTTAAGCGAGGCTACAAACGCAGCAGGGAAAGCATGGGCAGACTCCGTAGATGATGCTCTATACGAAGACTACGTCAACTCCCCTCCTCATTATAACTCAGGCGCAGTAGAGTGCATCGAAGCTATCAAGGCTTCAATGTCTACTGAGGAGTATAAGGGGTATTTGAAGGGGAATACTTTGAAGTACCTCTGGAGATATAACTACAAAGGTAAGCCTGTAGAGGATATTGAGAAGGCTAGGTGGTACTTGGAGAAGCTCTACCTGGAAGTACTCGACTCTTAGGAGGATACTATGTTCGATAAAGACGAAGTAGAAAGTGCTTTAGCGGGTTTTGAACTACAACAACGGCGTAATAGAGAACCGCCCCCGATAGAGTATCTCAAGGAGCATTTGGCATACGATCCAGAGACTGGGGTGTTTACTTGGAAGATTCCCCAAGCCAGGAGGAAAAAAGGCAGAGCTGGGTGTTTTTGCAAAACCCACGGAAGGTGGCTAATTCGTATTAAAAGCGCGGGTACTGCTCATCTTATAAAGGCTTCGCGGCTGGCTTTTGCCTTTCAGGAAGGCCGGTGGCCTAATGTGATAGACCACATCAACGGAGACCCTTCAGATGACAGATGGGAAAACTTGAGAGAGTGTACCAACGCAGAGAACCAGAAAAACTCACGTAGATATAAAAACAATAGATCAGGAGTTTTGGGAGTTCGCCAAATAGGGCGTAGGTGGCGAGTAACGATTTCTGTTAATGGGAAGAATACCCATCTTGGGTTCTTTGCTACTCTAGAGGAAGCAGCAGCCGCGAGAGCAGCCGCTAATGAGAAGTACGGCTACCACGAGAACCACGGGAGAGAATAAAAGAAGCCCTCAGTTCCCCGTTAGAGGAAACAAAGAGGGCCAGTCGAAGTAACTCTTGAGCCTCTGCCCCCGCAGGGGCTTTTTATTGCTTACCGTTTAGTGCGGCCTCTTCACTAGCTGCTTGGTCCCACATGTTAGTAAACAGTATGGCGTCCGAAACAAACTTAGATTTAGCCAAAGGCGTGTTAGCAAGCTGACCTACATCAGCCCCAGATGCTTTAAATAAGGCAGATAGCTCCTCTACTTTACGGTCAGCAGGTTTCACTTTCGCCATGTAGATGCGCGTCAAGGCTCTTGCGTTTGGCCCCGCACGTATAGCGGCTTCCATTACACGAGCGTCTTCTTTGAGAAAGTTTTTAGCGATCACGCCAGCGCCCTTAGATAGGAGCTGTGCAATAGCAAAAGCGGCAGTACCTACACCCACCTGCGCCCCGCTTCCTCCAGCCATAATAGTAAAGATACTCCCGTACACCATAGCCTTGACCATATCGTTTGACTTGATGCCAGCATTGCCAGCTAATTCAAACATGTTACGCAAAGACCCGCCTTTAAGAGTGGCTTCTATCATGGCCTTTTCCTTACCGGAGAAGACTCTGGCGGTGGTCTCATTACGGAGCATACTCCTAAGGTTACTACTGAGCAGTTCCACATAGTCACCGCCTCCTTCCCCTAGAGAGGCTATACGAGCATCCTCAAAGGCTGTGTTGATTGTTTCACCAGCTTTACCTCTGCGCCACAGACTACGCGCAGTGAGGAGTGCTTTTGAAACCTCTACACGCTCTGTTTGGTTAATTACAGAGCCTGCGCTAGGTAGTAACTTACCGAGATTGTCTACTTTAAAGGGAGCTATATCAGCAGAGGATGCACCTAGTAACCAGTCATCTATAGAGTCTGCCAGGCGCTTCGCTATGCGGGCCTCGTTGTCAGTCCCTTTTGAAATATCGCCAAAGGCGGTACGGGCCTTGTCCAACACAGAAAAGGTAGTACCGTTGAACTCCCCTGTTTGCGTGAGCATATCCCTTACCTTGCGGTACTGGCCTGCTAGAACGGACTCGCCTCTCAAGTTAGTAAGTGAATCCTCTGTAGCGATACGCTCAAGATCGTCTGCAATGGTCTTGGTGGCTTTTTCATTAAAGACAATGCCCATATCTTCAACTTGTTTGTACAGTGCCCTTGAAGCTCCTTTAAGCTCCGGAATAGAAGGAGCCGCTTCGGTTATCAAAGGCTCTAGTTGACGGGTCAGCCTGAAAAGGAGAGGAGCAACAGCTAAAGGTGCTCCAAAGCCCCCTAAACCTTCCCCGATAGCTCTCCCGTCTGCCCCTCCCATACGCTCTCCAGCAGCCCCTCCAGTTTCTTTCCCGGCCCCGCTGACGATACCCGCCACGACATCCTCTACAGGGGTAGAGCTACCGAGCTGTCTAAGAACACCTCGGAAGGCACTCTCCCCTTGCTTTAGAGCGTCATCTAGAAGGTTAGAGACTAAACCACGAACGGCTGTCCCGAATGATAAGGCGCTTACGCCAAACTCTCCAGCAGTGCTCGCAATATCTGTTGCGACTCCCTCACCTGCAAAAGCCCCCTTAGGGGTAACTAAGGAGGTTAACGACTGAGGCTCTTTTCCAAAGGCTTGACGGGCGAGCTGGTACGGACTCTGGAGAATATCTCCTAAGCCTGCGATGCCCCTAGCGGCTCCTCCCACAGCCTCATTTAAGTAGTCCATTGGAGATCCCATAGGAGTTTCTTTTTTCATCACAGGTGCTTGGGGGACACTCGCCTCTTTAGCGGGAACTGTTGAAAAGAGGTAATCTACATCCTCAGGCGAAGGGGGAGCCTCTCCAGAAACCACCATAGTCCTGCCGGTAGTCTTGTCTGTTATTTTATACTTTGCCATTATTGAACCACCTCAACAGTGTATTCAGTTCCGGACGGGGCTGCTATAGTGCTTACCTGGCGAGGAGCGCCCACGTAGTCTGCCATAGTCATTTCACCACCATCCTTAGCAAGCATGGAAGCGTAAGTCTCACGGACAGCTAATAGGTTCTCTGTAAACTGCTTCTGACTCTGACTTAGAGAGAGGTTACGGACTTTCTCTTTTAAGAGAACCATCTCTGATTGTGTCAACTGCCCAAAGCCAGAAGAACCGTTAACGCTAGACGCTCTACTCTCACTTAAAGCATCAATCCCCAAGTTAGATAAGAGTGTGTCTACACTAACACGCTGGTCCCAGTAAGGAGTACCGGGCACATAGCCGAGAACACCAGCGAAGGCTCCTGTGGAAGTCTTGCCAGAGTTTAAGTCGTTTAGAATACCATCAGTAACTTCAATGAAGTTTTCACCACTCCGTTTTGCCATGTTACGGGCATTGTTCGCGGCTGCTATTGCCTTGTTCGCCTCTTGACGGGGTTCCCCTGTTACAGGGTAAATTACTTTAGCGCCATTCAGCATTCGCCATTCTTCACCAGTCCTCGGCTTAGGCAGAAGCAAGGACATCGCCGCCTGCTTGGCTTCCGGTGTCTTAGCTTGGTCAAAAGCATTACTAGCTTCCTGAAAAGATGTAGGATCATACTGGTCAAAATCAATACCGGGCTGCTCTGCTAAACCGCCAGCAGCTTCTTTATCGCCTTTAACAGTAGGCGGGGTAAGCCACTCTTTTGTAGTAGTATCAAAGACAGCGTTGCCGACAACTTTGTAATTACTCCCCTCTAATGGCTTGGCATCTACCTTATAACGAGTCATTATCTTTTCAGCCTGAGCACTGGCCTCTTGGACACTCATAGCCCCCGAACTTACTGGATTCATTAAAGCAAGTATCTCTGCCTTAGCTTTCTTGTCAGTAACCGTACTAGCAAGGTCTGTGAGGTAAGTAGTGCCAGTAGCCCTTTGTAGTCCTTGCTGAGTAAGAGCTGCCGCTTGAGCATCCTCCTTAACCTTCAACTCCTGAGCCGCCATAGTCAACTGCACAGCCTCTGCTGCCTTTCCTACGGACTTAGCCAGTTGAGCCGCTTTCAGGAGGCCCTCGGAGGTGTTCATATTAGTACTGGAGAGCTGCTGCTGGAGAGCCTCATTAGGACTCAGTACAGAGCCTTCCTGCCCTTTGATGCCACTTAACATGCCTCTAACGCCTTCCCCAATCTTACCAGCGGTCCTATCCACGTTAGCTGCCATGTAGGTAGCCATAGGGTTCTTGGACTGCATGATAGCTGCCAGGTCAGCCGATGAAGGCCCCTGTGGAGCCTGTGTAGACTGTAAGAGGTTCTGTATTAAACCTTGTGCGAATGAATCAGCCATTAGTGTTTAAGCTCCCGTAGTAATCCGCTATTTGTTGAGCTGTAGGGGTTCCTGCAAGGGGAGCACTACCAGCACCGCCTCCAAACATATCACTAATGTTACCGAACAAGCCGCTCAGGATACTCCCCTGTGAGGAACCGTCAGCGCTGACATTACCAGCCAGTAAACCCTCCAGAGCTTTCTGGAGATAAGTCTGGCGTAGGACGTTAGCCATCTGCTCACCCTGCATCTGAGCTTCACCGCCCCTAGTAGCCAGTTCAGCACCTGTAACGGCCTGCTGCTGCTGCATGCGGTTAGACAGTTCAGCAAAGCCTTGAGTGCCTTGCAGAGTGTTGAGGAGCATCTGCTGAGGAGTAAAGCTATTTTGGAAGAGGCCCTGACCAATGTTATACTGTTGGAGCTGCTCCCCCATAGCCTGCTGGCGGCCCATGACAGTGTTGCTCATGCGCTGCTCTTCAATAGCTTTAGACAGAGCAAGCTGCTCAGGAGTACCGCCATACTGGGCTGTCTGTACGCCTAAACGACCCTGACCAAGCAAACGCTCTTCAAGGGCGAGACGTTCACGCTCTCTGGAGGGCGCAGAAGCAGCCTCCATAGCTGATGTGATGTCCGATGCCCTACTGTCTATGGAACCTGTAGATCCCATGAGCTGGCCCATACCGGCACCTGTGAGCTGCTGTACGAGCTGCTGGTAATCTGGAGAGAGTTCCATAGCCGTTCCAGTAGGCCCTGCTGTGAAGGAGCCTAAGCCGCCGCCAGCGCCGCCAGTAGTGACCGTGTACGGTTTAAACTGCAAGCCTGCTTGAGCTTGATCGGCTACTCCGGAGAGCATAGAGGCCGTATCCTTACCAGCCTGCTGTACCTGGTTAACGCCATAGTTCGCTAATGCGCTCTGAGCACCAGCCCCGAAGAGACCGCTTAGTATCGTGGACCAATCCATTATAGTGTACCTTTGTTCATTATATCAATCTCCCAAGGAGTGCTAGTACGTCAATCTGTTGTATTGACAAGAAATTACCTTCTACGTTTACGGTTAGTCCTACTGTGACAACGTAACCGGACCCGCTTCCGTTTATTGAAGCTCTTGTTATGCGCAAACCACCTGAGTACTCGCTCTCGTTAAACTCAGCTACTGAGTACTGAGCTACGCCGCCACTTGTAAGGGTATAAGCGGCTGTCCTATAATCAGTTTTATAATCAAATGCCCACCGCAAGTTAGCAACGACACCGCTACCCCCTATAATAGTCATTGCTAGTTTCTTAATGAACTTTAAGACAGAGGCGTTCCCAAAAGATATAGGGTTACTGTAGTACTCCATAGTGTACGCTGCTGTGTCATCAAGGTATCCTGTGTACTTAGTGATACCGTTCGGGTGTCCCATCAAGAGAGACCCACTCCGGTTTACATGGAAGCAGAGAGGCTCAATGGCATTCCAGAGCGTTGTTCTGTGAGCACCGTCCTCCAGCATCCCCCGCATATCAAAACAATACACGTAACCTTGTGAGGGAAACGAAAGAAGATAAAAGGCGTGTTCTGGCACGTAGGCGCTTTTTATCTCCCCAGTCTCTGCTGCTAAGAGGGCTGTAATATCGCTTTTTACATTTTTGGAAATGTCCCGCACAGGAAGAGACTTTTCTTGAATAAGTCTGGAAAGACTAATAACACCATTTTCAGAAAGGAAGAGGATGTCAGCCCCTGTATTTTGTACAGAATCCCTTGCAACGCATCCTACATTCTCTAGAATATCATAAATAGTCATAGAGGCTGGGGCGCTTGCTCCTTGGTATATCAGTACAGTTCTTCTACCGAATACTATTAGGAAGTTATTGTGCTGCGCTAAAGCTACTATCTCGTCATTACCTGAAGGCCACACAGTAGTTAAATCAATGGAGCCAGTAGCGCCTCCTGACCAGACTGCACCGTCTAAGGTATCAGACCATTTAATAGTGTGTTTGTCTCCTACAAAGTCAGCTACAAAGAGCTTGCCAAAGGCTGCTAAGGCTTCGTTTCCCTCCGGAGGGGTACCCACGGCATGGGCGTGAGCCGACATAGCCTCTACAGCTCCTGTATGCTCAGAATACACCAGAGGCTCATAGTCTCTTTGAAAGAAGTATACGTGGTCGTTAAGCTCTACTATCTTCCAGTTTTCATCTGTAATCGTGTAAGCTGCTGGGGTAGCATCGACTAAAGTAGAGGTGCCAGTAAGTATCAAGTTATTACCTGTACTGAATACTGTTTGAGTCCCCGTAGAGGAAGTATATTCATACACAGAAGTAATACCATCCCCGCCACTAATCGCAGAAGCGTCTGTAGTGAGATACTGGTAACCTTTACGGGTTCCCACCCTGCCGTACTGATCTATAATGCAGTTCAAGGCTATGGAAGCAAACCGCGGCTGCTGGTCAACAGGGCTATCCTGAGTGTTTAGCCCATAAAAGCCCGGTGCCGCTATGTTAATAGCTTGGAGCTGTTGGGCCATTAGTTAACTCTCCAGGTAAGTTCCGCTGCATACTTATGAGCTTCCAAGGAGATAGAGTCTGCCAAGGAACGGT
>Ga0181556_1000679_pt1 | contig 35999 bp, 33 predicted proteins | sample 011ome_14_FD_148651 | JGI IMG/M metagenome (GOLD analysis project Ga0181556, IMG submission 148651) | Coastal salt marsh microbial communities from the Groves Creek Marsh, Skidaway Island, Georgia - 011505AT metaG (spades assembly) | ecosystem: Environmental > Aquatic > Marine > Intertidal zone...
ATTACGCGAGGCGTTCATTCCAGTTTCCTCTACTACGGCACCTTCGTCAATAGATTGCTGTACAGAACCTACGACGAGGTTCGCACCCATCTCCTTGATGAGGTTGTCACGGAACTCCATCGTCTCTGGGAAGTTGTGACCGGTATCAATATGCACCAGTGGGAAAGGGATCTTTGCAGGCCAGAAGGCTTTACGTGCCAGGTGAGTCACGACGATACTGTCCTTACCTCCAGAGAAGAGGATGGCTGGGTTGTCGAATTGGGCATAGACTTCACGAATCACATAGATCGCTTCTGCCTCTAATTCTTCGAGGTGTGTTAATGAATAGTTACTCATTGATCGAGTGCTATTTTGGTGTTTATATAGTCCACAACCATAGTGGTTGCTTCTTCAATACTCATTTTGTGCGTAGGCACATCAAGCTCAGGATTCGTGGGTCCTTCAAAGGGAGCACTAATGCCCGTAAAGTTGCTGATCTCCCCGGCTCGTGCTTTGGCATACAAACCTTTTACATCTCGTTGCTCACAGACTTCAAGCGGAGTGCTGATGAAAATTTCTGAGAAATCACCTTGGGCACATTCTCTAACGAAATCACGATCCTTTTGATACGGGCTTACAAAAGCGCTTAGTACCACGAGACCCGCATCTTTCATTAATGCACTCACGTGTGCAATGCGGCGAATGTTTTCTTCTCTTGAGGCGGCGCTAAAGTCGAGATCCCTGTTGAGACCTGTACGAACATTATCACCGTCCAAGATGAACGTTTTGATGCCTTGTTGGTGCAGTTCACGCTCTACGGTAGAGGCGACAGTACTCTTCCCACTACCGCTCAAACCAGTGAACCACAATACGTGACCTTTATGGCCGTTTTGGCGTTCGCGGTCTTCTTTTGAAATCGCGTGTTGATGTGGAATGATGTGGAGTTTTTCGCCCACGGGATGCATTAATACTGATTTGCAGGCGCAATTTCCAATTTCTGTAGACTAATTCCTAATTGGAACAAGGATAAGTGCATCAAAGTAATACCCACAACGCAGCTGCGCTATACACCACCAATACTGGCAATCCCAACTTCATGAAATCTTGGTTGGAATAATTGCCTGGACCCATGACCATGAGGTGGGTTTGGTAGCTGGAAGGAGTGAGGAAGCTTCCGCTGGCTCCAAAGGCGACGGGAAGGAAGACTTCGAGGTGGCCTATCTGATAATGTTTCATCATCGCTGCGGCAATGGGGAATGCGATAGCGACGGCTGAGACGTTGGTCATAAAATTGGTCAATAACAACGTCAGTAAGAACAATAACACAATACCCGCTGAGGCATCGGGCGGAAGGGCGATTTGTTCGATGAAATATTGCGCATGGCCTCCTTCGACGATGGCGCTGCCAAAGGCGACGGATAGGATGAGCAGGGCGTAGAGCTCGAGGTTGAACTCTCGTTTGAGTTTTTCGGCGTAGGTGATGCCACAGGCAATGCCTAGGAGGAGCATAAGTCCAACGGAGAGCAGGAGCGACCATTGGAGGAAGAGGGCGGCTCCGACGATCATGAGGAGGCCATGGAGGAAGTATTGCTCTCTGCCTCGAGCTGAGGTCGTAGTGCGTTTGTGTTGGTTGATGGTGATGAGGGACGTTTCACGTTCGTTGCGGGTAGAGAAATTGGCTCCAGCGGATAGGAGGAGGAGGTCGCCGGCTTGGAGTTTGAGTCGTCCTATTTTGCCTTTGAGGGGTTGTCCTTCGCGTTGTACCCCTACGATGACTGCGTCGTAGCGCGCACGGAAATTCGTTTGTTTTAGGGGTCGGCCGACGAGGTCACTGTTGTTTGGGACGATGACTTCAAGAAGGTCGTGACGGGCATTTACTTCGAACTTTTCTTCGACGGTTTTTAGTCCTTTTGGGAAGAGGTCGAGGAGTTCATTGACTTGGTCTAGGGCGCCCGTGAAAAAGAGTGTATCGTTGGCTTGGAGGGTCATCTTTGGGGTGACTGGGGAGATGAACTCGCCGTTGCGGTAGATTTCTGCAAGGAAGAGGTCGTTGAGGTTTCTTAGGCCTGCAGATTTCACGGTTTTTCCGTCCATGGTTCCGCCTGGAATGACTTTGAGCTCTGTGGTGTATTGGCGGTTGGAAGGTTGGTCAGAGAAAGTGCTTTCTTTTGGTCGCTTGAGGACAATAGAGGCTAGGATGATGGTGGTGAGGAGTACTGCTGTTGTTACGGTGAGTCCAGGGATTAAAAAGTCCCAGAATTTGAATCCTTCAATACCGTTTTCAATCATTAGACCATTGAGCACAAGGTTGGTTGAGGTACCTATGAGGGTGATGGTACCACCCGCTACTGCAGCGAAAGAGAGCGGCATTAGAAATCTTCCCACATTCCAGCCGTTTTCTTGGGCTTTGGATTTGAGTAGGGGGATGAGTAATGCTACGACAGGGGTGTTGTTGATGAAGCCGCTTAGTGTCGCGGTGATCAGTGAGCTTTTGATGAGGACGCCTCGTGAGCTGTTTCCGAGGAGGTCGATGATTCGGTGGAAGGGGAGTGTCTTTTTTATGACGCCTGTTAGGGCGATCAGGGCCATCACGGTGAGGATCGAGGGGTTGACTGCCGTGGCGTAGATGTGCTTGATGCCCATGAATCCGGATAAGATCAGGATCAGGACGGGTGCGGCAAAGACATGCATGGCTTTGAACCGGCCCCACATGAGGCCGAGCACAATGCATAAAAAAGCCACTACGTAGGCGTAATGGCTCAGTTCTGAAGTATGTTCAACGAGTTGCACTTAATCTAATCGGCCACGTATTTATTCCACACTTTCTTCACAGGGCCAAAGACCGTACGTGAGAATGAGCGCCAAAAAATACGCAATTGCACCGAACGATGACGAACAAATAGGTGAATAAGTACGATTGCGCCTACATTTAACAAAATCATAAGATGACTGTCAAGGAGTGGAGCTAAGAACTTGTTGAACACTACAAAGCCTGCGATCACACTCATGATGAAGGTGGTTACCCCAAAGTGAGTGAAGCCTTTGTCGAGGAGGACGTGGTGCAAGTGTCTGCGGTCCGCCGTAAATGGACTTACTCCCATACTCAAGCGTATGATGAATACGCGCATAGTATCCGCAATGGGGTATCCCAAGATTAATATTGCTACAATCAAGGGGTTTAGGTTCAGGTGCTCGATGTGGTTGTTCCCGCTGAACAGGAATTCCATCACTAGCGTGGCAAGGACAAAACCGAGCCCAAGTGCGCCGGCATCTCCTAAGAAGATCTTGCGTTTTTCTGAGTAGTTGAAGCCCATGAAAACAATAAGACCTAATCCAATGAAGGCCAGTGAGAAGAAGTGTTCGCCACCACCCATAAGTTTAGTGAGCAGGCCGATGCTGAGTAATGAGGTTCCTGCGGACAAGCCGTCTACACCGTCAATAAGGTTAACGGCATTGATGAGATATACTACTGTGATGATGCTAAGGGTGATGCCAAGCCATGCTGGAAGCACTCCGATACCGAAGAGCCCATACAGGTTGTCTACGTAGTTTCCTGAGCTGAGGACGTAATAGGTCGCGACGGCGAATTGGATCAAAAACTTAATACTTGAAGGAAGGTCGAGACGATCGTCAATGGTGCCGAGCACAACAATTGCGGTTAATCCCAACCAATAAGATTGTGCATTGATAAGCAAATCTGAATTGAAAAAATGTAGGATTAATCCGAGAACCAAATAAGGTAAGAAAATAGCTATTCCGCCGACTCTTGGAATAATTCGAGTGTGCGATGAACGTTCGTTTGGCTCATCTACCAGACCAAGGTTGGCCCCAAAATCCATGAAGAATCTTGAAAAGAGAATTACTGCTGCTACGAACGGGGGCACGTATGGAAATAGTGCTGAACTCATGATAGGTATGCTTGGTTGGTATGACAAAAGTAAGTAAATAATACCGGTTTGGTAATAAAATTACGTTATCAACAATTGGTTGTATCGAATGATACGCCGGTGAGGGCGCGAGATTTTAAGTAAAACGGCTATATTCGTGTCCACCAAACCAAGCATATAAATCCATGGAGATTTTTACTCTTACTGCCAAAAAATTAGCCAATCAAGGACTACGTATCGATCGCTATGATTTCGAGCGTCCTTGGGGAGGTTTCATTGTCTTGGATGAGAATCAAGCCCAGGCTTTTGCGGATCTTTATTTTGATGGCTTGGATGTAGAGCCTTTGCGTATTGGCGGGAAGTTGAGCCCTAAGATTCTATTGGTCAAGCCAGAGGCGCGTTTAAGCTGGCAGTACCACCATCGCCGTGCGGAGACTTGGCGCGTGATTGAGGGTCCTGTAGGTATTGTACGCAGTGCCACGGATGAAGAAGGGGAGTTGGTCTCTTTTGAGGCGGGTGAGACTGTAGTCTTGCAGCAAGGAGAGCGGCACCGTTTGATCGGTTTGGAGCAATGGGGTGTGGTCGCTGAATTTTGGCAGCACACTGATTCGGACCATCCTTCTGATGAAGATGATATAGTTCGTGTTCAGGACGATTACGCTCGGAAGTAATTACAATCTTTTATCGACGAGATCGCGAGGTAGAATGCCCTTGAGGTCATAGACTACTCGGTCCTTCGAGGTGGAGAGGGATAGCCCTTTGAAGGTGTCGTGTGCTACAGCAAGGAGGATCGTTGGGTATTGGTCGAGGTCTAGTGTTTCTAGGAGGTCGATGCCGTATTCGTTTTTGGCTTGGATAGGATTGGCTAGGGGGTCGTATACGTCGACTTCTAGGCCGAAACTTTTAAGTTCTTGGTAGACGTCGATGACACGGCTGTTTCTGGTATCTCCTGTATTTTCTTTGAACGCAAGGCCTAAGATGAGGGCTTTATTGCCTTTGACCGGGAGGTCTTTTTGGTGCATGAGTTTGACGATGCTGCTGGCGACGTGGAGTCCCATGCTGTCGTTGATGCGGCGTCCGGAGAGGATGACTTGGGGGTCGTGGCCTACTTCTTGGGCTTTGTGGGCGAGGTAGTAGGGGTCGACGCTAATGCAGTGGCCACCTACGAGGCCTGGTTTGAAGGGAAGGAAGTTCCATTTGGTTTGGGCGGCGGCGAGGACGTCTCCGGTGTCGATATCGAGTTTTTCAAAGATGAGGGCGAGCTCGTTCATGAAGCTGATGTTCACGTCGCGTTGGGCGTTTTCGATGGCTTTGGCGGCCTCGGCTACTTTGATGCTTGGGGCGAGGTGGGTGCCGGCTTCGATGATGGTGAGGTAGAGCTGGTTTACTTGGTTCGCAGCTTCGGAGGTGGAGCCGGCGGTGACCTTGAGGATGTTTTTGAGCTTACGGATTTTGTCTCCTGGGTTGATGCGCTCGGGGCTGTAGCCTACGGTGAAATCTTGGTTGTAGGTGAGGCCGCTGGTTTGTTCTAGGATGGGTACGCAAACTTCTTCCGTGCAGCCGGGGTAAGTGGTGCTTTCGTAAATCACTAGGTCCCCGGGGAGGAGGTGTTGGCCTATGGTTCGGCTCGCTTGGATGAGCGGGTCGAGGTTGGGGCTTTTGTCCGGGTTGATGTCGGTGGGGACGGTGATGATGAAGGTGTTGCAGGCGCTGAGGTTGGCGGGGTTGGATGAGATGGTAAGGCGGGTGGTGAGGGCGTGAGATAATTGGTCCCCCTCCAACTCATTCGTAGGATCAATACCACTGGCAATGCGATGGGCCTTTTCGGCATTCGTATCGAACCCGAGGACGTCATAATGCTCGGCGAACGCGACGGCGAGGGGCAGGCCTACGTAGCCCAATCCTAATATGGCAATCTTATGTTCTTTGGGTGTGGACATCGGGTTCAAATGTACGATAACGGGAGGTTAACGCGTTTGTGGGGGGATTGATTATCTTTTGAGTATGAAAACCGTCTTTAAACTCTTTTTTATTCTGATAGCTGGTGCTTTGATAGTGATTGGGGCGCAATTGATAGAATTGGACCCAAAAACTAAAGCTGAAGTTCCGCCTCCACCACCTCCCGCAGATTATTCGATTTCAGAATTGACCTTGTTTGTTTTGCAGCCAGACAGCGCGGATTGGGCGGCGCATAGTGCAAGATGGGGAGAGGAGTACATGAAGACGGCTTTAGAGCGTCAGCAAAAGTTTCAGGCTAGAATGATGGAGCGCGCTGAGGAGGAGGGTCTTGATGTGATTTGGGAAGAGCGAAAGGAATTGGCCGTGTTGAATGAGTATACCCAGGAGTATGTTGTTTTGAAAAAGGACTTGGCCAGATGGTATGAGTATTACTTCTGTAATGGGGATAGCATCTTCGAAACGAATGTCTTTTTGGAAGGCACCCAGTATGAGCAGCAGGCTCAGGAATCTGTATTTAAGCCAACTGTGGACAGTGAGAACTTAGAGCTGCACTTATCGGATACGGCCCGTGTGGATTTGAACGGGAACGGTGTGGATGAAATGGTGTTCTTGGATTTTGGGTATTGTACTTACTTGGTCATTCGGGAGGAAGGAGCTGAAGATATTCGGATAGGATGTGGAGCGGAAGGGGGCCATGAGGTCCCTAATGATATCGGATGGGTAGATGAGTGGTCGCTTGAGGCTCCGGGATTGAAGTGGGAGAGCTTTTTGGACGCTGAGGATATGCTGGACGAGCGCCAAGTATCTATTCCTTTTTGGGGAGTGTACATCGGTAAGCAGGAGGCGAGCGGCGGCATTCTATGTTATATCGATGGCGAATTAGTGTACCTACATCAGGGGTGTTGATCCAAGCCTCTTTCTAAAATCTAATTGATACATTCTGACTGAGTGTTAAGGCTCATTTTGATATTAAGTTTTTTGACGTCTCACTTGATACACTGTAAAGAGTTGATAATGAGGTATTTTAAAACAGGAATCAAAACTAACACTCAATGAAAAAAGTAATTGTACTAGCCTTGTGCTTGCCGTTGGTAACGGTGGCACAAAAGAAATCTGGAGTAGTCTACTCCGAACATCCAGCCTACGATGTAGTGACGGAATCTTACCGCGTTTGGGAATCGGGCACGGAAGAAGAGTTGCGTGCTCTGTATACGGAGGATGCTCAAATTTGGGGACCTGGAGATGAAGAACCTGGGACCATGGATGAAGAAGTTCAAGGAATGCTTTGGTGGCAGAAGAACTTTGATATTTCCATCACAAACATGGATCCTGCCTCACCCGATATCATCCAGTATAAAGGGGAAAAGGGTGCTTGGACTTTAGATTGGATGATCTGGACGGCCATCAATAAAGAGAGTGGCGACACTGTTAAGGGGCCGCTTCACACCGCGAATTATGTCAATGAAGAGGGAAAGATCACGATGACGGTGAACTACTTTGACAGAGAAACTATCGGTGCTCAAATTCAAGAATCTTTCGGGGTTCACCGCAATGGTCGTGTATTTGACGAGCATCCTTTCATCGATATGCTCAATGAAATGGTGGCCGCCTACTCTGAAGGCGACCTAGACAAACTTCAAGGGTATTTTGCCGAAGACGCTGATTTCTATCGACTAGGTCATGAGGGTAAGTATAATCTTGAAGAGCGCAGAGCGCAGTGGGAGGCTGGAGTTGCCTCGACAAGCGAACGTAAGCTAGAACAGTCAGGATACCCAGATGCCATTTGGTACGCACGTGATGGCGGATCCTGGGTGGTCTATTCTTGGTGGTGGGCTAACAATACCGATGCCGAAACAGGAGAAACTACTCGTGAGTTCTTGCACATGACCCACTCCTTCAATGACGAAGGAAAGGTAGATCAGGAGATCATTTACATGGCGAACTAACACAATCTGCTCAAGCAGAATGTAGTCCTTGTATGGATTAATGAGGGAGCCCCGGTTGCGAGGCAGTCGGGGCTTTTAATTTGATTCATTCCAGTCAACAAGGTCAAAATGAAACAGATAATGATCTTAGTTTTTATAGGTTATACCGGAACTTAAACTTTCACTCAATGAAAAAATTATTAGTAATGGCAGTAGCTGCAATGTTTTATGTGGCCTGTCAACCCGCCGAAGAATCGGCTCCAGAAACATCAGTTTTTGATGAAAACTGTGCTACGGTCCTTGCTGTAGTTGATGATTTCCAGAACGAAGTAGCAAATTTCGAGCACTATAGTGCAGATTTTATTCGTAGACAAAGCAAGTACAATACAACCGGTGATTCAATTGGATTGGAGCAATTCAAGACAAATAGGCTGAACTGGTGGGCAAAATACGATGCCAAACTACTTAATGATCTTCGACTTCTACCTGGCGTTAATCCAAGAACATTGGAGACAGATGGCTCAGTTAGATATTATGCACAATGGCAAATCACCAAAACAGCTACAGATTCTACTACAGCTAAAAGTATCCAAGTACCATTGTATGTCTCGTTTGACTTCGATTCAGAAGGTAAGATTCTGTTTCAACAAGTATATGGAGATATGACTGCGGCATTCCAAGAATTGAATAATTAAAATAAACCTAAGTCATGAAGAAAGTATTGCTTGTAGGCGTTGTAGCACTAGGAATAGTGTCGTGTACGCAGAACACAGAACCTTGCCCTCCAGTATCGGAACAAACTCCTGTAGGGTTTAATAACTTAACGGATAATTGGCCGGGAACTGAACTGGGCAACCAAAGTGATGTAGAGATTTGGCTACAGTATTTAGAATACCTCAACAATAAAGACCTCGAGGGTCTAGCCACGCTCCAGGCGGACAGTATTGAAGTGCATACGGCAAACGGTAGGTACATTGTTGGAGCAGAGGCTCACAGGGCTGCACTTAGCGAATGGATCTACGATACGGATGCGACTTGGACTCCAGTATGGGGAACGGCGGTACGCAAGGCCGGCGGAGATACCACTGGATCTTTCGTCATTGCTGTTTCAGACATGACAGTGCGAGATGGCGAAGAAACTCGTCGCGTGAATAACATGTTTACGGTTTGGATTAAAGACAGTAAGGTCCAGTCCTTCTGGTTTTATAAGCGAGACTTTACTCAGAAGGAATTAGACATGATCGAGGCCGCTGAGGCCGAGGAATAATCCATTAGAGCGGATTAGTAACGGGAGCCCCGGTCGCTTAGCGGTCGGGGTTTTTTACTAAATTGATATTACCAAAATACTATGTGATTTGAGAATCGTAATAATCTTTCTGATTTTTACTTTAGGCTTGAGCGCTCAAGTAAGTGTAATTCACTGTAGCAAGCCGAGTAATTATTTTTCATATACTCCTCTCACTACTCATTATTGCCGAGGGGATATTGCTGTTACTCACTTAACATCCATAAACTATGGAAGAATAGAAGCAGGTTTTTTCATCAATTCTTATCGAGATGTTACGGCTGCAATTTGTTACAAGACTGAAGTCATCAAATGGAAAAAGACTACCATACACACGATGGCAGGTACAGCGTATGGATATAAGAAACAGCTCTATCAATACCCCACCATCCCCTTATCTGGAACTGTTTTGTTCAGAACAGATTTCGTCCCTGTAGGGGGAATTACGGTAGAGCAGGGTTTATATAAGAGATTAGCTCTTAAGGCTACTTTTATCCCCTTGGTTGGAGGTATTGGGTTGCAGTATAAGTTTTAGAAACTTACCGCCCAAAGAAAAACCCGGTGCCCAAACTGAAAATTACACTCTCATTCAAAGATCCGCCAATAGTGGCGTTAATGAAAAAGTTTTGTGAATCATTCGTCCAACGATAGCCTGCGCTCATAACAGGGATAGGACTAAAAATCTCTCCTCTGATAAAGAAATTACTGGATCCCGTGTAGTTTTCGGGACCCCGGAAATATAGTGTGGGGAGTAGACCTGGATATACTTCACCAATAGTATAGTCGGAAGGCCTTTGATTGAACTCATCCAAGACCAAAAGCCCAAAGGGTAATCCGAAGCCAAAAATATTGTTTCGATTGGTCCATTTAGGGCCGGTAAATAGGCTATAGGTAATGCTTTCAGAAGGGGAATAGTCCAAACTTGGCAACCCCAAACTTCCTAGAGTCGACCACTCCCAAGTATCTGAAATACCGACGCTGTGGAAGAGGGCGCCACCGGCCACAGAAGGCCCATTGGTCGCGCCATAAGCGCCTGCAGCAATGCGGTGTTCTCCGTGATAAGGAGATTCGAGTCCTTGAAACTCTGGCAAAAAAGTCATGCAGCTTGTGCATGCCATGAAGGCAATGCAGGCCAAATAATATGTGAATGGGCGCAAGCCTTTCCCAGGCATTATATGGTCTTAAACCCTTTATTAAATACCCAAGTGTGGTAATCGCGTTTGCTGACGGCCAATCCACGGCAGAATAGGAACCGTTTTTTCATAAAACGAATACTGAGATCGTATATCATCTAAAAGTAGTACTCGGGTTAAAGCACAGATTAAAAATAATGTGAACGGCGGGGCCAATTGAGTGAGCACCCCAGAACTTTTCAACCAAAAAATCTCATTTGAGAGCCTTTTAAAACTCCTAAAAGCGTGATATTTGTCACGTTAGACAAATCCCCTGTTAGAAATGTCCGAAACATCCACCGAGCTTGATCTTGAAGAGCTCAACGCCAAATTTAGATTGCTCCAACCCGAGCAACGCATCACCGAACTCTATCGAATCTTCGCCCGTGAGGAGGTCATGTTGACCAGCTCATTTGCCGCCACGAGCGCGTATTTGCTGCATTTGTTCTCGGTCTACCAGCCGGAACAAGAGGTCCTGTTTATCAATACCGGCTACCATTTCGAGGAAACGCTGGTGTACAAGGACTACCTCACGAAGGTCTACAATCTCCAAGTCCGTGAGGTCAAGGCCGAGGATTGGAAACACGAGTTTACGACGACAGATCAGACTTGGACCAAGGACCCGGATTATTGTTGCACCATCAACAAAGTGGAACCTCTGGAAAAGCTCAAAGAGGAACATAAAGTTTGGGTCAGTGGCTTGATGAGTTGGCAAAGCGACCACCGCTCCACCTTAGACATCTTCGAAGAGCGCGGCGGCATCCTTAAGTTTTATCCTTTGCTTGACGTAAGTCGTGAGCAGCGCGAGGCCTATATCAAGGACCACCTTTTGCCGTTCCATCCCCTACAATCGAAGGGGTACTTCAGCATTGGCTGCACGCATTGTACCAAGCCCGGCAAAGGTCGTAAAGGGCGCTGGAACAACAGTCCGAAGACCGAGTGTGGGTTGCATTTGTAGCCCTGGAGGTTCTATAGGAATTGGCCCCAAAAGAAAAACCCGATCCATTGGGCGACCGGGCTTCTCGAAATCTACGACATGCATTCTTGTATCGTTAGCAGAATTTAATCGCACACTATCCAACGGTAGTACTGCAACGTACTGTCGTTCGGTACCTCGATCTCTCCTTCGAGCCCCGGAACGTTCGCTATAGTTAATGGGAATATCATCTCACCACACCATGGATCGTTTTCTCTCGGACAATCCTCGTAAGGGTCAGATGTCGCCGTCGTATGGCCTTTTCCAGTTGGAATTCTGTTGTTGGAATCGCGCCCCTTGGGATCGAGGCCCGGCGTGAATTCGTTGAACACCTCGTCGCATCTGGTGTGCAGGTCTTTGTACTGCTCAAAAGAAACGACTGAAAGGGTATCACCGTCAAAAACGACTTGGATGGGGTAGAGGTAATCAAAGCATTCAATAGGCGCTTTTGTTGGGGCCAATTCCGCTTGCTCAAAATTCCCCTCACAGCGCACAAAAAACAGTACGCCCAACAAGGGTAGCAGCCATAAAAATGATTTGCGTCCGTTCATAATGAAGAGGTGTTAGGCTTTCTTAACGCGCTAACCTTGAGATTGTTCGAGACAAAAAAAACCCCGCCTTGTAGGGCGGGGCCAGTAACACTTAAACCGTTGAAACCGGACTGCGTATGTTAAAGAGGACGAGGTCCTACATGTTCATATTTCATCTAGATCAAGGGCTTGGTGCAAAGTTAGGGCGGATTTTTTTGGTGGCCGGAACAAATGGAAGACAAAAATTGGTCCCTGAAAAGCCCATAAAAAAAGCCCCGCACAACGGCGGGGCTTCACAAACAACCTTTCGCTTCTGTGATTATATGTTGGCGTAGAACACCTTCGTATTTTCATCTACGGGTGCACATCCATCATAGCGGGTAGGTACGGGGTTATAGTTCACCACACCATCAGCCGCAGCTTCCTCCGAGGTGAAGTAGCACAGCAAGGTCAAATCCTTAATGGTGCGGAAGAAGTGGTCGCCATCTTCATGGGCAGCCTCATCGTAGCCGCGCAAGAATTCCTCACGTTGCATCTGAGTGGCTTCTTCAAAAGGACGGCCGATAGCTTTCTTGCCTTCTACCGCGATCTCCTGAATACCGGCGTTCAACTTCTCTTGCATATCTGGGTAGTAACAATCGCGAATCATCACATCGATGAAGGCACCGGTGCGGGCATCACGAGCCCCAGCAGTCGCCGTGCGCGGAATGATGGTTTCAGCAATCGCATCCAACATGGCCAAACGCGCAGGTCCTGCCGTGGTGGTATCCGGATCAAAAGAGCAGCTCTCCAACAAAACCGTTGGCGCTACCAAGGTACCTCCGATGGCTAGTGCCATGCGCTGTACCATTTGTCTACGGGTCAAATTTTTATCTTCCATGGTCGTTGCTTTAGAGGTTGCCTTTTTTCAATTCGCTTACGGCGTAGTCCGCAGCACGTGCAGTCATGGCCATGTAAGTCAACGATGGGTTCACACAAGAAGCCGAAGTCATCGCCGCACCGTCCGTCACAAAGACATTCGGAGCATCCCATACTTGGTTCCACTTGTTCAACACAGAGTTCGTAGGTGCCGTTCCCATACGCGCCGTTCCCATCTCGTGGATTCCCATTCCGAGGGCGTAGTCGCTTTCGAAGGCATAAACATCTTTGAACCCTGCCGCTTCCAACATATCCACAGCATCCTGCTTCATGTCTTCACGCATCTTGAATTCATTTTCCTTAAGCTCAGCATCGATGGCCAACACTGGCAATCCCCACTTGTCCGTGCGGGTTTTGTCGAGGCTAATCATGTTATCGTGGTACGGCAACACTTCTCCAAACGCCGTCATCCCCATGCTCCAAGAACCTGGTCTGCTGATGCTGTCTTTGAAATCTGCCCCAATTCCCATTTCACGCACCCCACGGCGCCAGTCGCTGCGTGATGCAGAACCTTGGTACCCGAATCCGCGCAAGTAGTCGCGCTTGTCGTCGCCCCAGTTGCGGAAACGTGGAATGTAGAATCCGGTCGGACGTCCGCCGAAGTAGTATTTATCTTCATCGCCTTCCCAACGGCCGCCTGCTCCCACGCGGAAGTGGTGGTCCATCAAGTTGTGGCCCAGCTCGCCAGAGCTCGATCCCAAACCGCCTTCCCAAACGTCGGTGGCGCTGTTCATCAAGATCCAAGTCGAGTTCAACGCCGAAGCGTTCAAGAACACAATAGGCGCGGTGTATTCGTAAGTCATGTTCGACTCGGCATCCAAAACGATCACCCCTTTGGCCTTCTTGCCGTCCTTATCGTAGATCAATTCCTTCACGATACTGTGCGGGCGCAAGGTCAAATTCCCCGTGGCCATCGCCGCCGGAAGGGTAGAGGATTGTGTGCTGAAGTAGCCGCCGTAAGGACAGCCCAACCAACATTTGTTGCGGTACTGACAACCCGTACGGCCTTTGTGTGGTACGGCGATGTTTGAGGTGCGGCCAATGATCAATCGGCGCTTCTCATCGAACTCTTTGCGGATGCGCTCCGCAGCAGTCTTCTCCACACAGTTCAGGTCCATCGCATGCAAGTACACGCTGTCCGGCAACACGTCCATATCCTCATGAGACCCGCTCAAACCGGCATGGCGCTCCACGTGCTCGTACCAAGGAGCCATATCGTCGTAACCAATAGGCCACGGCGTGGCAACACCCTCTTTCTCATTGGCCAAGAAATCCTCGCGGTTCCAGCGATAGCTCTGGCGTCCCCACATGAGTGAACGTCCGCCGACGTGGTAGCCGCGGTACCAATCAAAGCGCTTCTTCTCCGTATACGGACAATCTTGGTCGTCCACCCAGAAGTGCGGGTTGAGTTCGTTCAATGGATAATCACGCTTCAATACCGGGTTGCGGTCTTTCTGCGCGGTGGTGGGCTTTCCGCGGTGCGGGAATTCCCATGGATCCATGTTTGTTGTGGTGTAATCCTTGATGTGCTCGACGTTGCGTCCGCGCTCCAACATCAAGACCTTGAGGCCTTTTTCGGTGAGCTCTTTCGCCGCCCAGCCCCCGGAAATACCGGAGCCTACTACGATGGCATCGTAGTGCATTGTGTTTTCTGCCATGAGTGAGTTGAGTTAACGTTGTCTAAGTTAGGTGTTTCTATCTATATTTTCTTGTGTTCTAAAAGCCACTATCCGTCGGATCAGATCCTCGGGGAGGGGTTGGTTATGCGGAAATTGGACACTGCCTTTTCCCTGTTTATAAGAGGCCAATTCCACCTCAAACGCCGCATGCCCACTGGGTGTAGCGTATAAACCAATGTGTTTGGCGTAGCCCGCAACATAGACCAATGGCTTCCCGAAGGTCTTGTAGGCCGGCATGCCGTACGAAATACTCTCCACCGCGTCGGGGGCTTCTTTCAGGATGATTTGACGCACTTGCGATAATCGGTCCCGGCATACCCCTTCAAATTGTTGAAGGTATTCCTCTACATTCGCCGCCATCCTACCGAATAAATTCGTCGTAGCTGCGGCGCATGCTCTCTTTCAACGGCTCCTTGAATACGTACTCCAACGCAACATATCCTTCAAAACCGGTGGCATCAATGGCCTGCATCACCGCCGGGTAGTTGATCTCCTGATCGTTCCACGGCTCATTGCGGCCCGGCACTCCCGCCACGTGGTAGTGCCCATAATGTTGGTGGTTTTCCTTGATGTTCGCCACCAAGTTCCCCTCCATAATTTGCATGTGGTAGATGTCGTAGAGCAGTTTAAAGGAAGGACTGTCCAATTTCTTGGCCAGCTCCACACCCCATCGGCTGCTGTCCGCCATATAGTCCGGGTGATCGACGATGCTGTTGAACAGCTCCATCTGCAACACCACCCCGTGTTCCTCGGCCAGCTTGACCATTGGGGTCAACGACTGCACCGCCTGCTCCATCCCGGCCTCCTCACTCAGCCCGCGGCGGTTCCCGCTGAAGCAAATAAGGTTGGTATAGCCGGCCTTCGCCACGCGCGGGATCATTTCACGGTAGCGTTCGTGCAGCACCCCCTCGAACTCGGCATGAATAAACCCATCGACCAAATTCAATTCGGCACCGTTGCACATGCTGCTATCCAGTCCGTGCTTTTTTAGGTGGTGCCAATTCTCTGGGCCCACCAAATCCACCGCCTCAATCCCTTCGGCAGCCAACCACCCGCACAGCTCCTCCCAATCCAGGTCGGTCACCGTCCAGTGGCTCACACTTCTTTTATAGCCGAAAGCGCGCTCGCTCTTCACGACCGAACTTTCCGCCTGGGCCGTTCCGGCCCAGAGCGCTCCGGGCGCGGCGGCTGCCGCGCCCAAAGTCATGAGTTTCTTTATGTGATCGCGTCTATTCACTTACGAATGTTTGCGACGGATGTGCAAGTGGATTCCTGCGAAGATGGCAATCAACACCACAGGAATATATAGGGTCGTCATGATGACCTTGCGACCGGCTTCCACCTCTGAAAGTCCGACCATCAATTCGTCATAGAATCCGCCCATGAATTGCATATAAATACTTACCGCGAACATCCCCGCAGCACCGATGACCGCCATGCCCACAGCACCTGTGGCTGGGAGGTAGGTCGCTACGAATCCGATCATTGTCGGCCAGAAATAGGTCACACCGATACCAAAAACGAAGGCGCTCACGAACAGCATCGAGCCGTCCATAGTCCCCATCATGTACAGACCGATGGTGGTGAACACCGCGCTAAAGAGCAACATTCCTGTGGTGGAGAAACGCTCCACGACCGGCGCTGCAATCCCGCGTCCAAAGGTCATGACCCCTGAGGTAATGAGTAGGATGAGGATGGCGTTGTCGCTGACACTTTTCAGCAGTACGTCGACGTATTGGTTGATGAACAGCTCAGAAGTGGCCGTTCCTAACATGGCGATGGTAATGATGATGTACAAAGGATTGAGTAGGGCCTTGTACATATCAGAATCTGATACCTTATTCGCCACACGCTCCGTCACCGGAAATTCCATGCGCTCCATCTGCAATGCATACCAAATGGTCGGCAACAGCATCACGGCCATCATCACTTGCCAGCTCAATCCGAGCTTGCCAAAGCTGAAGGCCACGAGCGATCCGATGACAATACCACCGGGGAACCAAAGATGGAATTGGTTGAGTTTGGTGGTCTTTTCTTCTGGATAAATAGAGGCTACTAGGGGGTTACAAACGGCTTCGACCATACCATTGGCCAAACCGATGAACAGGGTGCTGATCCAAAGGGACCAGAAGCCGCCTGCGAAGATGGTGAGCAAGATGCCCGCGAAGTGACCGATATAGGCCAAGCGCATCAAGTTTTTCATGCCTACCTTATCGACCAAGGCACCCCCAATAATCATACTGACAGGGAAGCCCCAGAAGGCAGTGGCTGCAATGCGGCTGAGTTCAGAACCATTGAGTTCGAATTCTACGCCCAGGTCGTTGAGAATCCCGGCGCGAATACCAAAACTCAAACTGGTCACCAATAAACTCGCACAACTAGCAATAAAGAGAGAACGACGGTTGCTTGTAGTTGCAGTCATAGTGTTTCGAGTGTTTTGTGTTTAGGAAGTGTCTAAAATACACTTTATCCGCAAACATTGGTGAAAATTGAGTTGAAGTGGCCAATTATTTCACAAAATCTCACCCCTCGAACAAAGGTCAATTGGACATTTTCCACTACTTTGGGGCTTCAACAAAATCGCTTTTCCATGAGTCAAAAGTTGCGTACTGCCATGATCGGCGGCGGACCAGGTAGTTTTATCGGCGGCGTGCACCGCATCGCGGCGCGTATTGATGGCGACTATGAATTGGTCGCTGGCGCCTTCTCCTCCAAACCCGAAAAATGTTTGGAAACGGCACGCGAACTAGGCATCTCCGAAGACCGCGCCTACGGCAGTTGGCAGGAGCTGCTCTCCTCGGAGCTCGAGCGCCCCGCACACGAGCGTGTCCAAGTCATTATGATCACCACGCCCAACCATGTACATGCCGCACCCACCATCGCGGCGCTCGAAGCAGGCTACCATGTGGTGCTCGACAAGCCCCTCTGCACCTCTATGGACGAGGCCTTTGCCATCGAAGCAGCGGTAAAAAATGCCAAAGGGCTCTTCTGTTTGACCCACACCTACACGGGCTATCCTATGGTCAAAGAGGCCAAGCACCAGATCGCGTCCGGTGCCCTCGGAAAAGTCCGCAAGATCTACGTAGAATACCCACAGGGCTGGCTCTCCACCTTCCTCGAAGGCGAAGGCCAAACCCAAGCCGCGTGGCGCACCGATCCCGCAAAATCTGGAAAAGTCGGCGCCATGGGCGATATCGGCACCCACGCCTTCAACCTCGCCGAATACATTTCTGGCGAGCAGCTGAGTGAAGTCTGTGCCCAATTAAACATTGTGGTCCCCGGCCGCGCCCTCGACGACGACGGTGCCGTGCTCTTCCGCACCACCTCCGGCGCCACCGGCGTTCTCATGGCCACCCAAATCGCGGCCGGCGAAGAGAACAACCTTAAGATTCGTATTTATGGTGAAAAAGGCGGTTTGTGCTGGGAGCAAAAGGACAACAACACCCTTACCATGATGCCCCTCGACGCGCCAGTGACCGTACTTCGCACCGGCGGCCCGGGCACCTCGGAAATGAGCTTGGCCAACCACCGCGTACCTCCCGGCCACCCGGAAGGCTACCTCGAGGCATTCGCCAACTTATACAAGAACTTCGCTGCCCACGTTCGCGCCCATGAAGCCGGACAAGCGCAGCACCCAAATTTAGATTATCCCGGTATTGAAGACGGCGTGCGCGGCATGAAATTCATCGAAGCCATCGTGGCCAACAACGCCGGAACAGAAAAGTATACTGCCCTATGAAAACGCTGAAAGGACCTGCCATTTTTGTGGCCCAATTCGCCGACGACGTCGCCCCGTTCAATTCGTGGTCGACCATCTGTAAGTGGGCTGCCGACCTAGGCTACAAAGGCATTCAGATCCCATCGTGGGACGCCCGTTTCATCGACCTGGAAAAGGTCGCAAACAGCCAAGATGCCGCAGACGAACTCAAAGGTATTGCCGCCGAACACGGCATCGCCATCACCGAACTGAGCACCCACCTCCAGGGCCAGCTCGTCGCCGTTCACCCGGCTTTCGACGCCCAGTTTGATGCCTTCGCCCCGGCGGAAGTGCACGGCAACTCCAAGGCTCGTACCGCATGGGCCGTGAACCAAGTAAAACTCGCCGGCACCGCCTCACAGCGCCTCGGCCTCATCGCACACCCGACCTTCTCCGGCGCCCTCGCTTGGCCGTATTTCTACCCGTGGCCGCAACGCCCGGCTGGATTGGTGGAGGAGGCCTTTGAAGAATTGGGCCGTAGATGGATGCCACTCCTTCAACACTTTGACGAATGTGGCGTCGACCTCGCCTATGAAATCCACCCGGGGGAAGACCTCCACGACGGAGCCACCTTCGAGCGATTCCTCGACGAAGTAGGCGGCCACCAACGAGCCAACATGCTCTACGATCCGTCGCACCTCGTCCTCCAAGGCATGGACTACCTCGGTTACATCGACCTCTACCACGAACGCATCAAAGCCTTCCACGTGAAGGACGCAGAGTTCAACCCGAACGCCCGCACTGGAGCGTACGGCGGCTACCTCCCATGGGTCGAGCGCGCCGGTAGATTCCGTTCTGTCGGCGATGGCGAAATAGACTTCCCAAGCATCTTCGCGAAACTCGCGCAGTACGATTACGACGGTTGGGCTGTGCTCGAATGGGAATGCTGCCTCAAAGACAGCGCTGCCGGAGCACGAGAAGGAGCAGAACGCATTGCCGATTGGATTATTCCGGTCGCCTCCCGCGCCTTCGACGACTTTGCCGCCACCGGAGTGGACAAAGCCGCCAATCGCAAAGCATTGGGCATTGATTAATCAACTAAAGCAACGACTAATGAGTCAAAGTATTTCAAAAAAATGGACTCGTTCAGTCTCGATCATAATCTGCAGCTTGTGTTTGGGATTATCGGGCGTTCTAGCCCAAACGGATCCCGCCTTCTTGGTGCAACGAGGCATCACAGATACAGTACATTCTGAGCTGTTAGGTGAAGATCGTCTCATTTATGTGGATTTTCCATTGGGATACGACCCTTCGAGTGCAAGGAAATATCCGGTTGCCTTTCTGCTCGACGGCGATGTATTATTGACTGCAGCAGGTACGGTCCAAGATTTTTACAGCGGAGGGTTTACGCCAGAGATGATCATCATCGGTATTTCAAATGCTGATTATAGGACGAGGGATTTAACGCCGCCAAAGATTACAGAGACATTTTCGGCAGATGCAGCTGATCAAATGGAGGTAGCGATGCAACCCAATGCCATTGCGGACGGCGGGGCAGCGGTATTCCTTGATTTTATGGAGAAAGAATTGGTCCCTTATGTGGAAAGCCATTATCCTGTCACAAATTTTAGGACCTTAATAGGACATTCGTACGGAGGGCTCTTTACAATCTACGCCTTATCTGAAAGGCCTACTTTGTTCCATTACTACCTCGCCATAGATCCTAGTATGGATTGGAGCGGTGGTCATTATTATAAATCGATTACTGAAAAATTAGGCAATACCAATCTTGAAGGTCGGGCGGTCTTCATTTCCATGAATGGCAAATTACATTTTCAAGACAGCACCGTCACCCTCTCGAACGTACGTGATAGCGATTCTTGGCAAACCGAATTTTCCCGAGCCATTCTTACTACAATAGACGAGCTGGAAGGGCTTGATTCATTGGGCTTAAGGGTTCTTAATAGGTTTTTTGAAAGAGATTTACACGGCACCATACCGCTGCCATCGCTCATGGAAGGCACCATTGCTTTGTTCCAATGGTATCAAATGGAAGGGACCTACGACATCAATAACCCCTTAACTTCGGTTGCATCGCTTAGGGAGTTGATGGAGTATCGTGCGGCAAAATTGAAACGAAACTTTGGCTATGCATTTCCTCCGTATCCAGAAGAGTTGCTCAATATGTCGGGCTACATGCAAATGGACATGGGCGACCTGGAGAAATCAAAGATGTATTTTGATGCAGCACTACAGTACTACCCTTATAGCGCAAACGTCCATGATTCAATGGCCGATTATTATGTGGCAGTAGGTGCGTTAGACCAAGCGTTACAAGAAGTAATCCGCGCGAATGAATTAGCTCCATCTGATTATTACCTTGAGAGAATCATTGAACTAAAGAAATAATTAAATCCCGAAGTTTACCTTCCTTCGTTAACTCAACTCACAAATGAAAAACCTAATCCTTAGTGCCGCTGCCCTCTTTGCGGTAGCCTGCACTGCACCCGCTGAAGCGCCTGCCGAAGAGACCGCAGCCGCTCCAGAAAAATTGCACAACAACATCACCGAAGCTGAAATCATTGAAGGCTGGGAACTCCTGTTCGATGGCCAATGCACCGGCAACTTCCGTAAGTATGGAGATACCGTGATCGGGAAAGCTTGGGTCATTGATGATGAAGCACTGCACTTGGACGCCAGCAACAAAGAAGATTGGCAGACTAATGGCGGTGGCGACATCGTTTACATGGGCCTCGACGGTACGATGAAGGAGTTTGAAAACTTCCACTTCAAGGGCGAATGGAAAATCGCCGACCGCGGAAACTCGGGCATCATCTACCTGATCCACGAGGATACCGAGCAGTACCCGTACTGCTGGATGACCGGTCTTGAAATGCAAGTCCTCGACAATGGCACCGACTCGACAGAAGGCCATCCTGATGCAGCCATCCACAAGCATCGCGCAGGCGACCTATATGATATCAATGCCGCCCCAGAAGGCGCTGCCAAACTCGCCGGCGAGTGGAACCAGTTTGAGATCATCGTTCAAAATGGTCACCTGACGCAGATTCTCAATGGGGTAGTAACTGTGGACCGCGACCTCTTCGACGACCAGTGGCGCGCGGATGTAGCGGCCTCTAAATTCCACCAATTCCCTGGTTATGGTACGTACACCAAAGGTGGTATTGCCCTGCAAGACCATGGTGATAATGTGTGGTACCGCAACTTGAAGATTAAGTCGCTTGCGTCGGCAGAAGCTGAAGAGATGGAAAGAACCCAGGTTGATACTATTATTGGATCAGAGTTGGATTAATTTTCGATCCCGAAAATTTTCCTAGAAAAGCAAAAACCCGAGCCGCAGGCTCGGGTTTTTTGTTGCTCCCTTGAACTAGGTTAGGGACGGGGTACATAAATAAGACAAGGTCCAAGAGAATTTGTTTAAACCGAGCGCAAAAAAGTACTTTTATCCTATGGCAAATTACCACCACAGCAAGGGCATCGTTTTGAGCTCACTCAAGTATGGAGATAGCGGCCGAATCGTACGTATTTATACGGACGGGTTCGGATTGCTGAGCTTCTTGGTGAATAGCGTGGGCAGTAAAAGGGGCGTGGTGCGCTCTAGCATGTTGTTGCCACTGACCTTAGTAGAATTGGTCCACACTCACAAAGGAGAGGGCAAGCTCGAGCGCATTAAGGAGGCGAAGATGGACCTGACCTACACCGCCATTCCTTATGATCCGGTGCGCAATGCAGTGGCGCTGTTTCTGGCCGAGTTGTTTACGAAAAGCCTTCGCGAGGAAGAGGCCAATGAGTCGAAGTTTGAATTTGTCCGCGGTGCATGTTTGGCCCTAGACACATTGGATGAATTGCCCGCAGCTTTTCACCTGGCGATATGGGCAAAACTCACTGAATATTTAGGTTTTGGTCCGGAGATAAAGCCAATGACTGGAGACCTTTTTTTTGACCTTCAAGAAGGCGCCTTTCTTTCCGAGCCGTCGCTCCTTCATCCCTTTTTAGATGCCGCCACTAGCCAATATTTACGTGATGCGTTGGCGTGGAATTTCGAGGGGCCGCTCCACATTCCAAAGGCCGGTCGCCGTTCGTTATTGGAGGGTTTGGAGCGCTTCATGAACATCCATCTCGACGGTTTTGGTACTTTCAAGAGCTTGGAGGTGCTGAGTGAGCTCTTTGCTTAGGGAGCGGAAAAGTGCTAAAAAATGTGGTATTTGGTCGATTTTTGTGTCAAAATGGATGAAAAATGGACAAAATTGGACCCAAATCAGCCAAAAATGTGAACGTCCACCAATTTTCATGACACGATGGCAAGCCTTCGCCGTTGGATCACTTTTTGCTACCTTACTGCTGTAACTAATACAATGAAAAACTATGAATCCATCATTCCCTAAATGGTTGATCCCAGCCTTTGGATTATTCCTGGTCATCATACTCTTCGGTTCTCGACTTTTCGTGAAAATCGAATCTGGTGAGGCCGGAGTTCAATACGATTTGGTCGCAGGTCTTAAAGTAGATCGCGTATACGATCAAGGATTAAAAATTATCGCACCCTGGAACCGAATGTTCGTGTACAGCACGCGTATTCAAGAAGATCGCTCAGTAATGGAAGTTTTGAGTGCCAATGGTTTGACCATTCGTGCCGAACTTTCTTACCGTTATCGTCCCATCGAAGATAAAATAGGTTACCTCCACAATGAAGTGGGTGAGAACTACCATGAGCGTATCGTGATTCCTGAAATCCGTTCTGCGACGCGCGAGGTTATTGGTAAATACTTACCAGAAGAGCTTTACAGTTCTAAGCGTGATAGCATTCAGACCGAGATTTTCAATCTTGCCGCTGAACGTATTAAAGAGAAGTACATCGAGCTTGATGCGGTATTGATTCGCGACGTAGGTCTACCGGATAAATTGAAGCAGGCAATCGAGCGTAAGCTAGAGCAAGAGCAGGTGGCACTCGAGTACGAGTTCCGTTTGACACGTGCTGAGAAAGAAGCCGAGCGTCAGCGCATTGAGGCAGAAGGTAAGGCTGCAGCGAACCGTATCTTGAGCCAGTCTTTGACAGACAAAGTATTGAGAGACAAGGGAATTGAAGCCACATTGCGTTTGGCGGAGAGCCCGAACACTAAGGTGGTGGTTGTCGGCGGCGACGACGGTTTGCCCTTGATATTAGGAAGCAACTAGTCTCAAAAGCGACATTATTTTAGCGGAAGGCGGCCAATTTTGGTCGCCTTTTTTTATATTCGAAAACCCCAACCCGTTGAGAACAAACACACTTGTACTATGGAACTTCATGTGGCACTCACTCCGGATTCCTTGCTCTACTGGTTTGGTTGGGCAGTATCCTTATTGATCATCACTTTCCCTATTTGGTTTGGGAGAAATCTCAGCATTCGAGGTCGCCGTGCCTTTGAGCGTATCTGGGCTTTCGTTTTGATCCTTGCTTTTGTTGGGATGACTTCCATGTCTGTGAGTCGTGGGGAATTCACTTGGGGCGGCAGCCTGCCCATTCATATGTGTGGATTTTCTCGTTTACTCATTATCGGTTATTTCTTGGTGGGGAAGAAGTGGATGGGGGAATTGGTCACCTTTACAGGAATCGCAGGCGGATTACAGAGCCTATTGACCCCGGAATTCACCCATGGGATCAATCCTATTTATGCTTTTGATTACTACGTGAACCACGCGTCCATCATCGCCGTGGGCTTATACATCATCTACGTGCACCAACAGCCTTTACAGAAGGGGGCGTGGTTGCGAAACTTCGGTCGCATTCAGCTGATGGCGGTGGTAGCCCTTGGCGTTAACTTGTTGACCGGCGGGAACTACATGTACTTGATGGAGCCGCCGATCGTAGACAACCCATTGGTCATCAGAAGCGAATCGTTCCCGTACATGCACGTGGTGTTCTTTGAACTGTTCGCAGCATTAAACTTCCTGCTCATTGAGGTGGTTCTGCGTCGCATTCGCGTACGCAACTCTATCGGTGTCCGCATCGTTTAGCATTTTCACACATTGTCAACATTTTAGGCGGTTATAGTCTTATATATTTGGGAGGCCGATTCAAGCATGGTTTTTGCTACTCGGTTAAACCTTTGACCCAAATACCCGTCTCTAACTCATGACGAACCAACTTTTCAAGGTCTTCGTGACCTTATTCCTTAGCCTAAGTATCCCCGCCATGGCCCAACAACCGGGCGGTCGCGCGGGATTCGATCCTTCTAAAATGCCAAAGATTGGCAAGATTTCTGGCACCCTAGTAGATTCAGAAACCCAAGAACCGTTGGCCTTCGCGGCGATCAAAGTCGTGAGTAAGCTCAGCGAGGATTTGGTCACTGGTGGCATGTCGAATGAGAAGGGTCAGTTCATGATTGATGGCATCGCATTAGGACCAAACACGGTTGAATTTGCCTATGTCGGCTACAAAACCGTAACCCAAGAAATCCGTTTAGGACGCGACGGTACCGAGCAAGACCTCGGCAATGTCGCTCTGGTATCTTCTGGTATCGAGCTTGAGGAGGTTACTGTCGAGGCCGAACGCCAATTCATGACCAATGAAATAGACCGAAAAGTCTACGATCCGTCGAAGCTCATCCTCAGCAAGACCGGATCAGCTACAGACATCTTAGAAAACATCCCGTCCGTTGAACTTGATATTGAAGGGAACATCACCCTTCGTGGTTCTAGCGCAGTACGTATAATGATCGACGGACGTCCATCGCGCTTCACCGGAGAGGATTTGAGCGCACTTTTGGCGGCCTTGCCGGGGAACAGCATCGAGAAAATCGAGGTGATGACCAATCCATCTGCGAAGTACGATCCAGACGGTACGGCGGGTATGATCAACATCGTGCTCAAGAAAAGCGCGTTGCAAGGATTGAACGGTTCGGTCAACACTTCGTGGTCGGGTGCGGACCGAGTTCGCGCAGGGGTAAACCTCAATTACAAAAACGACAACATCAACTACTTCTTCAACGCTGGACACAGCTCTGGGCGTTACCCAAGAACGAATTGGTCCAACCGCATCAGCCAACTCGCCGACGGTACCTACACTACCTATCAAGAGGCGGAGGGTTTCGGTGGACGCAACGGGAATAACATTAAAGCGGGGTTTGATTGGACCCCAAGCACCAAGCATACCTTCACCCTTCAGGGAACCTTAAACCAAGGGCTTCGTCCGCGTTTTGAGGATAAAATCACAGACTGGACCACCCCATTTAGTGCCTACACCATTGGCCAGTACTCTGAGGAAAACGGTACCAGCTGGAACAACAGCGTGGATGCCATCTACGATTGGAAGCCGTCGAAAGACGAGTCGTTGAACGTTCGTATGTCCTACACCGACGGGATGCGTGACGATCGCATGGACTTTGAGCAGGATACGCTTGGCGTTAATGGAGGCAAAACGCCTTCCATGCGCTACAACACGCACAGCTACGGTGACCAGTGGGAGTTCAATGGCCTGGCAGATTATACCAAGAAATGGGGAGAATCTACTCGACTAGAATCTGGCGTTAAGGTGATCATGCGTGACGACCTTGACGGTTTTGAGCGGTTTGATACAGATATCAATACCGGCGCAACGGCGATCGATCCGTTGAGTGTGAACCAGTTCTTGTACTCTGAGAACATTTTTGCCGCATACTCAAACTACGGATTCAAGAAAGGGAAGTGGGGCTACCAGCTCGGGTTGCGCGCGGAGCAAGCGAACATCACCGCGACCCAAATCACTCAAGATTCCACCTTCTACAACAACTACTTCCAGGTGTACCCGAGCGCGTTTTTAACCTACGAAATTGCTCGTGGTCGCGAACTGAACTTCAGCTACAGCCGCCGAGTGGAACGCCCACGCGGTCGTCAACTCAACCCATTCATTGATTATAGCGACCCCTTCAACTTACGCCAAGGGAATCCTTACCTCTTGCCGGAATTTACCGGAGCGTATGAAGCGGGTTATACCCACATCATGCAGAAGGGCGGTACCATCACCTCGAATGTGTATTTCCGCGATAAGAGTAACATGATTAATTGGTACAACATCGTAGATAGCACGGGGATCAACATGACCACTTTCCGCAACTTGAACGACGGTGAGGATGCCGGTTTGGAATTGAACTACCGAGGAAAACTTGGGAATAAGGGCGGTTTCGCCAGCATAGGCGGGAACTACTTCTACAGCCAAGTGCGCGGTGAGGTCGACGGCATTGCCTGGAACAATAGTGGTTTTGGTTTCGGATTGAATACCATGATCAGTACCCCGCTTTGGAAAGATGCCAGCTTGCAGTTGATGGGGAACTATCGCAGTAAGCGTGTGAATGCTCAGGGAATTGGGCGTCCGTTCTACTTTGTGGGCGGTGGCTTCAAACAAGGATTCATGGAGGATAGATTGAACCTGTCAATCAACTGTCGCGACATCTTCAATACCATGGGATGGAACTACGAGAACGCCGGTCCGAACTGGACCCAAGAAGGCCAATTCCGCTGGATGTCTCGCGTCGTCGAGGTTGGCCTCACCTACAACTTCGGCGAGGTACAGCGCAGACGCCGTGATATGAACCGCGGCGAAGGCGGCGGCATGGACATGGAAATGTTTTAACTTCGATAAAATTCAAAAGCCTCGGATTCGTTCGGGGCTTTTTTTATTTTAGAGAAAACCGTTGGTCATGAAAAAGCTCCTGTTCCTATTTGCCTTTGTACCGGTCTTGCTATTTGCAGAGGCACCTCCTTGTCCATTATCCATGCCTGTCGTCTATGATTTGACCGGCGCCATTGACGACGGCTATAGTGTCGTGGCGGTGGTGACGGATCAGGCCGAGATCTCTGAGTTTTCCTATGATTCTGAAACGGATTATTTGACGTTGTTAACAGATGCCCAATTCTATTATGCCCTTTGCCTTGATTCCGCAGGACATCAACAGTTCTTGTACATGGGGCCTCAAGAAGTGGGGGGAGGAGTGGCCATTCAAGAACTCCAACCCTTGCCTTCGAGTTTGGGAGAAGGGGCTAAGGCTGCCGGTAAAGGCGCGCTCATCTCCTTAGGAACGGGAACGGGAATTTTTCTCATCGCGTGGGCAGCAGATCCAGGCGACGGTTGGACGGCATTAGGAGGATTAATTATAGGCGTAGTGGTGGCGTATTTTGGAATCATCGCCAGTGCCGCTTGGGGAATTGTCAAAGGCGTTCAAACTTCCATGCAAAATCAAAGAGAAGTGGCGCGACGCAAACAAAGTGTGGGATACGGCTCGTCGAGCAGCACCTTCATTGTCACCCCGGTGGGTCGGGAATTAGTGCCTACGGAGTACTTGGAAAAATTGGACCCTACGATCTAAAGCTCTTCGTCGAAATCATCGCCTTCGCCGGGGAAGTCAAAACTGGTCGGCACACAATCTACATCTACCCCTAGGTCGCCTTTTGGACGCTCGAATGGCTCCTTGCTGATGCCTAGCTCTGGGTTGGCGTAATTCTTTTTCATGTATACCGCCCAGATGGGAAGCGCAGCCGTAGCTCCTTGTCCATAGTAGGTTCCTAAACCGCCGCCAAAGTGCGCGGCACGATCCTCACATCCTGTCCAAACACCGGTGATCAAGTTCGGTACGGCACCCATGAACCAACCGTCGGATTGATTCTGAGTCGTTCCTGTTTTACCAGCGATTTCGTTGGTGAAATTGTAAGGATAACCGGTCACTACGTTTTGGCGGTACGAGGCTCCGCTGTGACGCAATCTGACCCCTGTCCCGTCTTCGGTGACCCCCATGAGCAGCTTCAAAATGACATAGGCATCCTTGTCACTCATCACCTGACGAGTTTCCGGAGTGAATTCTTCGAGTACCACACCGTTTTTATCCTCGATGCGGGTAATCATGATGGGCTCGACATAACGGCCCTTGTTGGCGAAAGTCGTGTAGGAGCCGACCATTTCATAGACGCTGAGGTCCACGGTTCCCAAGGCGATAGAGGGCACTTCCGGAATATCTCCCGTGATGCCCATTTGACGGGCGAGGTTGATTACAGGGCGAGGGCCTACCTGTTTCATCAGGAAGGTAGTCACCGTATTCATGGAGTTTGCCAAGGCGTGCTTCAAGCTTTTGGTACCGCCGTATTTATCATCAGAGTTTGAGGGACACCAATCTTCGATGAGGCCGTATTCGCCTTTTTCTATACAGATTTTGGCGTTCGGAACTTGGAGACAAGGACTGTAGTTTTTCTCCAAGATGGCCGTGGCGTAGACGAAGGGCTTAAAGGTAGAACCTACTTGGCGCTTTCCTTGCTTGACGTGGTCGTACTTGAAGTATTGATAGTCGTTTCCACCGACCCATGCTTTGACAAATCCGGTTTGCGGTTCGACGCTCATCAGACCTACCTGGTACAGCCCTTTGTAATACATGATGCTGTCCATCGGCGACATGACCGTATCCTTATCGCCTTGCCAAGTAAAGACGGTCATCGGAATCTTAGTATTGAACACGTCGCGGATGCTGTCCATGCTTGCGCCTTTCTTTTTAAGGCCGCGGTAGCGCTGTGTGTTTTTCATGGCTCGATCGAGGATGGCCTTCACATTGCCGGCCGGGTCTTCGTCGAAGTAGAACGGTCCGTATTTGCGGTCTTCCTTGATGATGTCAAAGACGCGCTGGAGGTTGCTCATGTGCTCTTGCACGGCTTCCTCTGCGTTCTCTTGCATCTCGGCGTTGATGGTGGTGTAGATCTTGAGACCACCGCTGTAGAGATCGAGCTCTCGGCCGGTGCGTTTCTCGTAGTTCTTGATCCAGTCTTTCATATAGCCCCGTAGGTATTCGCGGAAGTACGGTGCCAAACCGGCGTTGTGGCTTTGCGGGCGGAAGTTGAGTTGCAGTGGGATTTGCTGGAGGCTATCTTTTTCCTCTTCGGTGATCATGCCATTGCGCACCATTTGTACGAAGACCTGATCACGACGGAGCTTGGTGCGTTCTGGATAGCGCTTGGGGTTGTACAGCGAAGGGTTTTTTGCCATGGCGACAAAGACTGCGGCTTCCTCAATATTTAGGTCAATAGGCTTCTTGTTGAAGTAGGTGCGCGCAGCAGAATTAATACCCACGGCCTGGTACAGGAAGTCGAGCTGGTTTAGGTATAGGGCGATGATTTCCTCTTTGGTGTAGAGACGTTCCAGACGCACGGCAATGACCCATTCGCCGAACTTCTGCATGATGCGCTGTATGAGGTTGGTGGCCGGTTCTGAGAACTGCATTTTGGCCAATTGTTGCGTCAATGTTGATCCCCCGCCTTTGCTGCCTAGGTAGGCCACCGCGCGAATCAATGCTTCTGCATCCACGCCACTGTGAGAATAGAAACGCTCGTCTTCGGTCGCAACCAGCGCTTTGCCCAACCACGGGGTTAGTTCCTCGTAGGTAGCGGCGGTGCGGTTTTCACGGTAGAACGTACCCAATACTTCGTCGTCTTCAGAGATGATTTGGGTCGCGAGCTTGGTGTCCGGATTGGCAATTTGCTCAATGTTCGGCAACGGATAGAAGACCTCCGCGACCGTGAGCGATAGCATAAGGGTCAGCCCCCAAACCGGGCTGGTAATTGCGACGATGGTCCAGATGACCTGCTTGCGGAATGACCGCGGCTTCTTGGGAGTGGGGGTTGTTGCCATAGGGTATAAAAATAACGAAATGTGGCACCCGAGATTATCGGACAATAAGAACTTTTCCCATAGCCGTAATCTCGCCTAAATCATCGCTCACGTAGATCAGGTACACGCCGCTGGCCACCTTTTTTCCGAGGTGATTTACGCCGTCCCATCGCATTTGTCCACCTTCAGCGACGGTTTCGTAGACCAGGCCTCCACTCACGTCGGTGATTTTAATCTGTGCGTTTTCGGGGCAGCCTTGCGCTAGAATTGGACCCTCGTAACCAGGACGAATAGGATTTGGGTAGACCAAAAGTTCCGGATATAGGCCGAGGTAGCCCGGAGTGGCCGTACCGCGATAGCCAATAACACCCAGTTCGGTGGCGATCACCACCTCTCCCGAGGTCGGGTCGATGGCGAGGCTCTGAATGTTGTTGGACAACAAGGGACTATTCTCTGCCGTGAAATGTTGAAGGGTGCTCAGGCCGTCCGCGCCGATCAGGAAGAGGCCGGCACCGCGGGTACCGATCCACTTTTGGTTGGCGCCGTCCACCACGATGGCGGTGATGGGTGTTTCCCCGAGGAGCTTTTGAACCACGCCATCTTCTTCAAAAAGTATGGGCCGCGCATCTGCATTGCCGCCGTCAAATAGGTTACCTGGGCTGTAGAGTACAACTAGTCCTTCGTCCGTTCCTATCCACAATTCCCCGTCGTGGTCTATGGCCATGGAGAGTACGTGGTCGGACGGAAGATCCCCTGAACCTATGCCGGTGGAGAGGTTGCGCTTAGCACCGTCGAAAATTCTGTAGCCGTAAATGCCGTTGGTCCGGCTTTGAATGAAGAGCATCCCGTCGTGGTGCACGATATCTTTCAACGCGACCCCATCTGCCCCTGGACTGAGGGAATAGGAGGCCCAATTCCCTTCTGCATCTCTCGAAAACAATGGGGTAGAGACCAAGCTTTGCACCCCCCACAGGTTGCCATCATCGTCAAAGGTCAGCCCACCGGTTCTAAGGTCGGAGGCGTTCCCGTTCACCCCTTTCAAGGCGCCGTCTGTATTGGTGGTGTTGTACAGTGCGATGGTATCCTCGATATAGGTTGGGTCTGCCATTCCTTCGAGGTGGACAATGCCCTTGCCCCAAGAGCTGAGGTAGAGGGTGGACGCGCCTGTTCCCAGCATGGTGAAGGCGGCGTCGACGATATCATTGACCCCGTAGAGCGCGGTCGTCTCTTTAAATGTCCATTCTTGGTTGGTGTAATAGCTCGGCCCTTCGTTGAGGTAAGCCTTGGTCCAAATTTCATTCAAGGCGCCGGGCAGGAGCATCACGCCGCCGAAGCTAGGTCCGCCATCGCCGCCAGGGTTTGAATACGAACCGTTGCGGCCGTTGCCGTAAGCTCGGAGTTTGAAGGCCGATGCGCTATAGGGGCTTGAGGGATGGTAGCGAGAGGTGGTGCCGTTGGTGTTGACCCGGAGGACGCCACTGCGCAGATTGGCAATGTGAATGCTTTGATCCGCCAACATGGCGGCTGCGGTGGGGCGAAGGACGCCGGGGGCAAACAGGGCGTTGGAGATGTTGAGGGAATCTGAGAAGGTGTTTTTGGCCGTGGATTGACGCATGAACACATTGAAATCTCGCGTAATGATCAGGTAATTGCCTGTGACTTGAAGGTCTTGAATGCCTTGCCATCCTGCCGCGCTTTGGAAAGGAGAAGGGTAGGGTTCCACGGACCAATTTCCTCCTGCCTCACCCATCGCCAACGTGTAGGTGCCCGAGGTCAAATCGTCACACGCGAAAATGAAGCGCTCTTCGATGGGGAAGTAGGTGATGTGGTCGGGGTTGGAGTCGTCCGGGAAGAGTTGGTAAGGGCGTTGGGTCCAATTAGGCAATGAACTATTCACATCGCCGATGTAGAAATTCGAAGCATTGCTCGGGGAGTAGGCGCACAGGGTGCCGTCGGGGCTGATGTCGAAGGATTGGATGGGGATCGCGGAATAATTGGCCCCAAATAACAGCGTGCGCCCCGCCAAACGAGTGGAGATATCAAATTCCACCACTCCGAAATCTGTGGCGACATAGGCCTTACCATTGTAAAACGCGAAGTCATTGACCTGCTTCAATCCGGTGTAGGAGGGCGTTTCTACGATGTCTACGATGGATTTTATCGCACCATTTTCCCAAATATCAAGGCGGCCGTTGGCATAGCCTATCCATACGGTTTGGCTGTTCTCGTCTGAGGCCAGTGCGGTGATATTTGATCCGGTCAAGCCGTTGATTCGGGACAGGCGTTCGTACTCGCCTTGGTGCACGATCAGGAGGCTGTTTTCAGTCGCTGCGAAGGTGCGGTCGTCAAGTGAGGCAATATGATAGAAACTATTGTAGGGCAGGTGGTCTACCCAGAAGTCGAAGGGCTCCGCACCGCGAACTTTATCGCTCTGAGCCTGAGCCTGTAGGCCTAGCAGAAGGGCGGTGAAGAGGGTGAGGAGAATTTTTGGACTTATTCGTCTAATCATGGGCTCAATTTACGACCTTAGTATCGCAAACAACACACCACTTGTGCTTGTTTGACAACATAAATATAACGACCATGGCATGCAGTAATTGTAGTAGCGGTGGCGGCGTTCCCAAGGGTTGCAAAAGCAACGGGTCTTGTGGAACCGGAGGATGCGGAAAATTGCCGGTCTTTGACTGGCTTGCAAATATGGAACTTCCCTCAACCGATCAGCCTTTTGATTGGGTAGAGGTCAGATTTAAAAACGGGCGCAAAGAGTTTTATCACAATGCGAACGGACTCCCATTACAATTGGGAGATGCAGTAGCAGTTGAAGCCCACTCCGGACACGATATAGGAAACGTCTCCATCACCGGGGAGCTGGTCAAGCTCCAGATGAATAAAAAGAACTTCAAAATCGAGGACCAAGAGCCTGTGCTCAAGGTGTACCGCAAGGCCTCGGAGAAGGACCTCGAAACGTGGGCCGGCGCCCGTGGGTTGGAGAAAGATGCGATGATGCGTTCACGTGAGGTGGCGCAGCGATTGAGCTTGAAGATGAAGATTTCCGATGTGGAATACCAAGGCGACGGCTCGAAAGCAACGTTCTACTACACCGCCGATGAGCGCGTGGATTTCCGTCAATTGATTCGCGAATTGGCCCAGATATTTTCTGTACGCATCGAAATGCGTCAGATTGGAGCGCGCCAAGAGGCTGGTCGATTGGGTGGTATCGGTTCATGCGGTCGAGAGCTATGTTGTTCGACTTGGTTGAGTGATTTTCGCAGCGTGAACACTGCAGCGGCGCGCTACCAACAGTTAAGCTTGAACCCCCAAAAATTAGCGGGGCAGTGCGGAAAACTGAAGTGCTGTTTGAACTATGAGCTAGATAGCTACATGGAGGCGGTGAAGCGCTTTCCATCTCCAAGTAAGAAGCTCAAGCTTGCGCAGGGTACTGCCGTGTTCCAAAAGATGGATATTTTCAAGGAGATGCTGTGGTATGCTCTTGAGAGTGATTTTACAAACTGGATACCAATGAAATTGGATCAAGTCTTGGAAATCGTCGAAGCCAATCAGCGTGGCGAATATCCAGAAGATATTATGGAGTTCCGCTACGAAGAGCAGAAGCGTCAGAAAGCTGAGGTGGAAGTGGCAGATTTCGTGGGCGGCAACGCCGAGGACAGCATTACTAGATTTGACCAGCCAAAAGGAAAACGCGGCAATAGAAACCGCAATCGTGGTGGAAATCGCGGCGGTAAGGGAAGGGGCCAAGGCCAAGGTAATCGAGGTCCGAAAAACACGAAAAAGGATTAAAAACACTCAGTAAATGGCTGAAAACGTCCAAAAATCATTGAAAATAGTCAAAAAACGTTTGTTTTTGGCTGTTTTTGGTGCGTGGGCCATGGTCTCTTGTGGACCGGCGCCTATTTTGGATGAGCTCACCACTTTTGAGGAGCACAGTTGGCACATGGACAGTGTCGTGCAAGTACAGTGGGAACCGCAGGATAGCGGCATTCCGGTGTTCATGAGTTTGTACGTGCGTCACCTGAGCGATTACCCTTATAACAACCTCTTCTTGTTCCGTACCATCAGTACGATGGAGGGCGTGGCCTATGCAGATACGGTCAATGTGCATTTGGCCGACGACTTGGGCCATTGGAACGGTTCCGGAATGAGCGATCTCAAGACGATGATGGTGCCCGTGGGTAAGAGCGCGGTCCGTTTTAAAAAGGGCGAGCGCTACACCTTACGAGTGCAACACGGCATGCGCGACACGGTCCTCTACGGTATCCAGGATGTTGGGGTTAGATTACTTCAGGCAGATCAGCCCTAACGTTCGTGCGCCGGCACCAAGTCACTGATATCTTCACCCGCCTTGCGAATAGCGAGCTTGCAATGGTCTTTGCCGGAGTTGGCTTGAGTCTCTAGTACAATCAACTGTCCGCCGACCTTTTCCATCAAGGTTCTGTCGTAGTTCATCAGGTGGTAGCACGCGTGTGGATCACCGCTGCCTCGAAGCGGGCATTTGATGTGAATTTCCGTGAAGGCCGTCTTCTCATCGCTTCCGGTAAACTTGAATTTGTGCTGTGCATCGGGCGGCATCAAACTCACCCAAGTTTTTCCAAGCTCATCGACACTAGTGGCCACTTCAGGCTTGTTTAAACTAAGGTTCAATTTGGCAGAGCTCTTGCTCATGGCTCCGGCCAATCCGTACGCTTTCATCCTCGCCAATGTACCGAATACAGCCAGTCCTCCTCGGAAGACTACCCAGCGTTCTAAGATCTTTTTAATTGCGCCCATAATGTATCAATTAGGTGTTCCGCCTTCCGCTGACTAAAATCTGCGATCTGATGTCGGCACGAGGTTCCGGTAGCTACGATGACCTCTCCTTCAAAAGCTTCAATTTTTGGAAGTAGGACCAATTCTGCCATCTTCCTACTCATCGCATAATTCTCCCTTTTCATCCCGTACGACCCCGCCATACCACAACAACTGCTTTTCACGCGGTCCACCTTGGCACCTAACAACACCTGAAGAACATAGGCGGTATCTCCCGCACTTTCCAAGCTCTTTTGGTGGCAATGCACGTGCAACAAGATCTCTTTTTCGTACGCCTCAAAAGCATCACTAGCTCGGTCCAATTTTGGTAATTCGTCCGCCAAGAATTTATCAATCGTCGCAATTCTCTGCGCTTCAATCCACGCTTTTTCTTCCGGCAACAACCGTCCATATTCATCCACAGCGCTGAGAACGGCACTTGCCTCTAGACCCAAAATCGGCGCATTTTGGAGCGTTTTTACTGCATTTTGGAGCTTTTTTAGTGCTTTTTGGGCTAATTTCTTCGATTCTGGCAAAAAACCACCGCTGAGCGCAGCGCGTCCACTTGGGCTACAAACGACCGCTGGACTGTAGCCGAGCGCGCCGAGTACATCACACGCTTTACCCACCAACAATGGATCGTTCGCCTGGGTAAATTCATCCACCCACAGAATCACGGCGCGCTCGTGGCCTGCGGCGCTTTCGACCGAATAGCCTTTTTCATACGCCTTCATGTAGGCGGGATTCACAAGCCCTGGTAGGGAACGTTCCGGATGAATGCCCATCAATCGCTTGGTCAGTCCTGATTTGAGAACAGGGTTGATGAAACGCCACCATCCCTGATAGCTCAAACTCTTGTGGAAGTTGGCAAAGGCCTTATCGGCCATCGTGCGTTTCCCCCGGTTTTGATACAAGTATTCAGACTTCATGGCGGCCATATCGACCCCTGAAGGACATTCCTTGGTACAGCCTTTACAGCCGACACAATGCTGCATCGCTTCGGCCAATTCCGGCGCTTTAAATCCTTCTATACTTTGCTCGGTAAGTACGCTGCGAAGTACGTTCGCCCGCCCGCGAGTACTGTCCCATTCGTCCCGTGAAGCCATATACGAAGGGCACATGAGGGCACCGGTAAAAGGCAAACGTCGGCAATCTCCCGATCCGTTGCATTTCTCCACGGCACGTAAGAATCCGCCCTCCTCGCTGAAGGGAAACTGGGTATCTAAAACGGGCTCCTCTCGATCTACTTCATAGCGCAAATCTTCGTTCATGGGTTTGGCGCCCACAATCTTGCCCGGGTTCAACTGGTTCTGTGGGTCCCACGACTTCTTAAAGCTTTCCATCCAAGGGTACACCTCGGGGCCATAAAAGTCTTTGATAAATGCTGCACGTACGCGACCGTCGCCGTGTTCCCCTGATAAGGACCCACCGTATTTCTTCACTAATTCCGCACTGGCCTTACTGATTTCATACAGCAATCGGACCCCTTCAGAAGTCTTCAAATTCAAAATAGGTCTCAGGTGCAATTCCCCAGCACCGGCATGCGCGTAGTACACACTTTCCTGGCCG
>Ga0181556_1000684_pt1 | contig 35903 bp, 51 predicted proteins | sample 011ome_14_FD_148651 | JGI IMG/M metagenome (GOLD analysis project Ga0181556, IMG submission 148651) | Coastal salt marsh microbial communities from the Groves Creek Marsh, Skidaway Island, Georgia - 011505AT metaG (spades assembly) | ecosystem: Environmental > Aquatic > Marine > Intertidal zone...
AGACGACTTCGAACGGCATTCAAACCTTGTAGATATTGCGGTGTCGAGTGGCGAAGTAACCGTAGCCCCACACCTAGTAAAGATTATTGGCGAAGACCGCCTAGAAAAGATTAATAAACGAGGCATTAGAAAAACCGAACAGCGCATAGCAGAGAATGGGCAGCAGCCTGTCCAAGCAGCGCGAGGTGGTTTCCTAGCCTAAAGAATCCGCTGGCTACCCACGAGTTCGTGGCCCCAGCACAACCGGAGCGGCTACCCACAGCCATGTGGCCCCGCTAGTGAGGTAAATAAAATGGCAAAAGCAAGAGGCCACCGTGCCAACAAAGCAAACGACTCGTTTGGAACCGTCAACAACGCTAACTTATATCGCGGAAAATACCGGGATGAAGTCTACAAAGACGAAGAAGACGAGGAGAATGTAGAAGCCCAACAGGAGACTGACCCCGCAGAAGGCCAAGCGGCTACTCAGGACGAAGACAAGGGCAGTAGTTTCGTGGAATCAAAGAAAGAAACCAGTGAGGACCACGACTACAAAAAAAGGTATGACGACTTGAAGCGTCATTATGACGACAAGGTGAACGAGTTCAAAGGCGAAATCGAAACCCTTAGAAAAACAATGACAGACCGTGCAGCAGAAATGCCGCGAGGCGTAACGCCACCACGAACACAAGAAGAGTTGGATGAGTTTAAAGAACGCTATCCAGATGTCTTCGAAGTTGTTCAGACGGTTTCAAGTATGCAGACCGAAACACAGGTTGCAAAACTCCGTGAAGAACTAGGTACAATTAAGGAACGGGAAAAGGAACTAGAGAAACAAAAAGCTTACGAGCAGCTTCTCAATGCCCACCCAGACTTTAATGACATCAAAGCAGACCAACAGTTTCTTACATGGTTAGAAGAGCAGCCAAGCTCTATCGCTGATGGCATCTACAAGAACAGTACGGATGCGAAATGGGCGGCACGGGTCGTAGACCTCTACAAAGCCGACATAGGCTTAACGACTACAAAGAAGAAAACCAAGTCTGCATCTGCTGCAGAAGCCGTAACAAAAACCCCTGCACGGGAAATCAAGGCTGAAACTACAGACGGTAAAAAGATTTGGAAAGCTTCGCAAATCGCCAAGATGAAAGCACACGAGTTCGAAAAGCTGGAAAGTGAATTGGACGCGGCGCGGTCTGAAGGGCGAATCGACTTCAACTCTTAAAATAAACCTCAAAATGGAAGGAAAAGCAAATGGCTTTTAATTCGGCATCAGGTTACAATAACCTGCCTTCCGGTAACTTTACACCGGAAATCTTTAGCCAAAAAGTCCTCAAGTTTTTTCGTCGCGCTTCGGTTGCTGAAGACATCACGAATACTGATTACGCTGGCGAAATTGAGAACTTTGGCGATACAGTACGTATCATTAAAGAACCTACAATCACAGTAAGTGCCTACTCACGTGGCTCTGTGGTTAATCCACAAGACTTGGCTGACGACCAGACAACAATGATTGTCGACCAAGCAAACGCATTTGCGTTCAAAATTGATGACATCGAAGAGCGTCAGTCTCATGTTAACTTTGAGGCACTGGCTACTTCTTCAGGTGCATTTTCTTTGAAGCGCAAGTACGACTTCAATGTTCTACAGTCAATTGCTGACGGTGCTGGCCTTGCCGGTGCTGACGACGCATCACTTGCTGGTGGCCTGTTGAACACAAACACTGCTCTGGGTACTGCTGGTACACCGATTGCAGTTCACACTGCTCCAGACAACGCTGTCAACCTGATGCTAGAAATGGCAAAGGAACTTGACGAGCAGTCTGTTCCAGAAGAGAACCGTTGGTTCGTTGCTTCTCCTGCTTTCTACGCCAAGCTGTTCTCAGCCGGTGCAAAGTTTGCAGAAGTTCAGGTAACTGGCGACGGCACCTCACCACTACGGAACGGTCTTGTAATGCAGGGTCAGATTGCTGGCTTTAACTGCTACAAGTCAACTGCTCTCGTAGCTGGTGGCACAGACGCAGTTAGCATCACTGGTGTTACTGCAGCAGCAGGTGAAGCTGTTGTTTTGGCTGGTCACATGTCAGCCGTTGCAACTGCATCTCACATTGCAAAAACCGAAGTAGTTCGGTCCACTGAAACCTTCTCCGACATCGTTCGTGGTCTTCATGTGTTTGGACGTAAAGTTCTTCGCCCAGAAGCACTCGTTCGCGGTGTTGTAGACACTGTTGCTTAATAGGGAGATTTACGAATGGCTACTTATTCAGTTACAGACAACAGCGTTGCTGTTTCAGCGGGTGCAAAGCCCTACATGCAGGAAGTCGTACTCGACTTCTCAACAACCAATTTAGGTATCAACGAAGACATTGATGCGCTACAAATTCCTGCAAACACACTGGTTCTGTGTGTTGGTATCGAACTTGTGACCGCAAGCTCTAACGCTGGTACAATTGATGTGGGCGACGGTACTGCTGCTGACACATGGGTTACTGACCTAGATGCAGACGGTGCTGTTGGCATTCAGGAAACTGGCTCTGCTGCTAAGTTCTACTTGGCTGCTGATGTCATCGACGTGAAAGCTATCACTGCAATCATGGACGGTAAAGTTCGTGTATTCGCCGTGATGGTGCCAATGAACGCTGCTGGTACAGCGGCTGCATTTGCCTAACTAACTGTCGGGGGGCAGGGCAACTTGCCCCCTTGACACCTATTATAATTTATGTTATAAGCAATAACCTTTGCCGGGGGTAAATATACAATGGCTAGTCCAAAACCTAAAAACAAAGCTTTGTACTCTAAGGTAAAAGCTGAAGCTAAAAAGAAATTTAAGAAGTGGCCTAGTGCTTATGGTAGTGCTTGGTTAGTTAAAACCTACAAAAAGCGGGGCGGAACCTACGCATAGATTGGAGAAGAATAATGGCAACACTTATGGAAAAGCTTGATAACGCTTTAAAAATTAAGAAACCTCTCAGCCCATCTTTAACAGCAGAATACAACTCAATAAGAGGCTCCCTAGTTCCTGCTAAAAGAAAACAGCTAGATGCCCTAATGAATAAGAATGCGAAAGTAGCAGGACCAAAAAGTACAGCCGCTTTAGCAAAAAAAGTTATATCTACAGATAGAGAACTAAAAGCTAGAAAAGGTGGAAACCCGGATATACAAAGAAAGCAAGGGTCTATGAAGGCAGGTGCAAAAGGGTCTTTTCAAAAACTGAAGTACGGCGGCAAAGCTAAGAAGAAGTAATCATGGCTGCTACTGGTTTAAAAAAATGGTTCGGTGAAAACTGGATAGATGTAAAGACCGGAAAGAAATGCGGTCGTTCTGGTTCAGAGAAAAAGAAACGTCCGTACCCAGCCTGTAGACCTGCTAAAGTCGCAAGCCGTATAACCAAAAAAGAAGCGGCTAAGAAGACAGGACCAGCTAGAGTAAAATGGTCTGTTACTGCATCGGGAAAGCGAAGGAAGAAAAGTGCCACCAAGAAAGCCTAGAAAACCTGACAACATGCCAGCCCGTAACAAAAAGAACTTCCGTCCTACGAAGTCTGGGGCGGGGATGACAGCGGCTGGTGTAAAGGCGTATCGTAAAGCAAATCCCGGCAGTAAGCTGAAGACTGCTGTTACGGGGAAAGTTAAACCGGGAAGTGCTGCAGCTAAGCGTCGCAAGTCCTATTGTGCGCGGTCTGCTGGGCAGATGAAGAAGTTTCCTAAAGCAGCAGCAAACCCGAACAGCCGTTTGCGTCAAGCACGAAAGAGATGGAAATGTTAGCAGCCCTAATCGGACCAATCTCAAACTTAGCCGGAACGTGGCTAGAAGGTAAGGTTGAAAAGACCAAAGCCGAAACCGGTGCGAAGGTAGCCAAAGCAAAAGCTGAAGCTGTCATCATGGAAAAGAAAGCTACCGGTGAAATTGATTGGGACTTGAAGATGGCAGATGCTTCTGCATCATCATGGAAAGATGAGTGGTTAACAATTTTGTTTTCGGTTCCATTAATTCTAGCCTTCTGCGGTGAGTGGGGTCGGCAGATTGTTACAGATGGTTTTACAGCTTTAGAAACTATGCCCGAATACTATCGGTATACTCTGGGTGTTATTGTAAGTGCAAGTTTCGGAACACGAGCAGCAACAAAATTCTTTGGTAAAAAATGATTACGGTAGAGCAGTTCCTTGCTTGGAAGATATTGCCTCGTTGCATGATGCTGGCAAGCACTGTTATGTCTTGGCGATGTGCTGAGTGGTTCATGGAGTTAGACACTCCCACCGCTGCCCAGAGTGCCTTCGTCAGTGTAGTGATGGGCGTAATGACAGGTGTATTTGGGATTTGGATGGGCCATGAACACAAAGGCGACAATAAAACTTAAAAGTCCGTGTGTCGGTATATGCACATTAGATTCCGCAGGAAAGTATTGTACTGGCTGTGGTAGAACTATAGAGCAGATAATAAGTCGAGGTAAAACTAGATGAAATACAATACTTCACATTTCTTAGATAAACTCATCGAACACGAAGGTATGGTCCTTACTGTCTATGAAGATAGCTTGGGTATCGAAACTATCGGCATTGGTCGCAACCTCAAAGACAGAGGCATTACCAAAGAAGAACTGGAGTATATGGATATCCCTAGCATGGCGGTTGTTTATGAGCATGGTATTACCGAAGCTGACGCACGGTACCTTGCCCTCAACGATATCCGCATCGTAGAAAACGAACTGTGTCGGGTTCACCCCTGCGTAGAAAACCTAGACTCTGTTCGTCAACTAATCTTAATGGACATGGCATTTAATATGGGTGTCCCTCGCCTATGTAAGTTCGTGAAGATGTGGAATGCTATCCACGAAGAACGGTTTGACATAGCCGGAATGGAAATGATGGATTCAAGATGGGCAAAGCAGGTAAAATCTAGGTCAGTTAAATTATCGGAAGCTATGAGAACAGGGGAATTTTAAATGAGCAAGGGTCGTAAAGCACAAGGCAGTGCAGAAAAACCATCTGTATATAATATCATAAAAGATGATAGCAAGTTTCTTCACACTCCTGCAGGTAGTGCCATCGGAAAAGATATGAAAAAAGATTTGTTTAAGCTTATACACGTCGTAAAGGTAACATGATACTCTTTGTTCTTTACGTATATCTAGGTGCAAATGTTATAGACAACACCCAAAAGTTTGTAGACATGGACAGATGCTTGTACTTCGCAGAAAAGTTATCTCGACAGCAGTCTGTTCCAACAGGAGATGGTAGAAGACTAAATATAACCGCAATTTGCCGACCCCAGCCAAAGTAAGGAACCAACCATGATTGCCGAAACCCTTGCCGGGATTGCTTTGGTAAAACAAAGTGTAGACTTTATCAAGTCCAATATTTCTACCGTACAAGATATCGGACAGATTGCGGGTCAAATTGACGATTTGTTTCGTGGCGAAAAAGAAATACAAAAGCAACGAAGCAAGAAATCAGGCAGCGGTCTAACCGACCAGTTCGGAGTTCAGTCGGTTGCTCAAGAGACGATTGATGCTAAGCTTGCACAAGAAAAAATGCAAGAGGTATCTATGATGATTGACATGCGGTTTGGGCCGGGAACTTGGAAGGGTATCGTTGATGAACGAGCCAGACGAATCCAAGAAGCAAAAGAAGCAGCCCTAAAAGCACGTCGGCAAGCCATACAAGAACATAACGAGTTTATGGAATCAGTTAAGATGTTTCTTGTGGTAGGTGGAGTTATACTGGCTGCAATAGCCTTGTTGGTTGGCGTTATGGTATCAGCAAGCGCATCCTTGATGTAATTACTTGACTTTCTCCTGCTAGTTATCTATAATAGCTTTAGAGGAGAATACATGAGAACTCTTGCTATAGACGCCTTACGGCACAGATACGAGGCACAAAAGAAGAATGCGGAATACACTTTCAAACATTGTACAGACAATCTCGAACGGCTTGATGCTGCTTTGGCAGAATGGGTTGAAGCAGACCAAAAGATTGTTGCACTCAGCGACATCGAAGATGATTACGATTTTACCGTCCAAACAAGGCATGCAAGCTTGTATGGTTAGGTATCTTGCATTGGGTTTGCTAAATACTGGCAAGCCCTTTACCTGCATCGGGAACTGGTTTTGGAAAAAGCACCGCGACGTGTTTAATTGGAATAAAAAGTAATGTCCATCACCTCGTATCCTAATGTGATGACGTTTAGTGGTGGTGTAGGTTCGTTTCCATACTTCCTGCAGGTATCTCGCGGATTAATTGCCGGACACAAACGTGTATTTAAGTTTGGATACAACGGTGAAATTCAAAACATAGAAGAGACTATCTGGGATGTAGGCGGCTTGTATGCTTATCCATCTAGTGCTGTTACCATGACAGCGACCAGTAGTTCGGGTGCCACAGACGAAGATGTCGAAGTAACCATTCAAGGTGTGGATGCAAGTTACAATGAGTTATCTGAAACAGTAACTCTAAATGCGTCGGGAACCGCAACGACCACCGGCAGCTTCTTACGTATGTATCGTGCCTTTGTGTCTAGCGACACGGCATCTGCTGGTAACATTACAATTGCCAACGGCGGCACTACCTACTCATATATTTCAGCGGCTGACCAACAAACATTGATGGCCTTGTGGACTGTACCTGCTGGTTACACAGCTTATTTGTTTCAAGTAGATACAACAGCTTTTACAGTTCAAAATAACAAAGTAGCTACAATACGTATGCTTACTCGTGAACTTAACGGTGTATTTCGCACACAAAATAAGTTCGATTTGTTCGAGGGTTCATATCATTTGGATATCACATGCCCACAGCCAATTCCTGAAAAGACAGACATTGAGTTTCGGGCGATAGCAGACAGTTCAAATGCTGACCTACGAGTTGCAGCAAGTTTCGATATCATTTACATAGAGAACTAGAGATGCCAGAACGTAAAAAACGCACCCTTGCTCTGGAACTCACCACAGGCAACCAAGACATTTATACGGTTCCGACACGGTTCACAACCGACATCAACAGCATCTACATCAACAATGCTTCCGGCTCGTCGGTTACGTTTAGCCTAGACTGGTACGAAGCATCAACCACAACATTTCACACTCTTGCTGAAACAGTAGAACTGCCAGCAAATTCGTTACTACAGATTACAGATTACCCCTTGTATTTAATCGGTGGTGACAAACTAAGGGGCCTTGCAAGCGCAAATAGTTCCGTAAATATTTCAATATCCCTTGAGGAGTTTTTCGAAACTTCCTTGTAAACTGCCTATAAGGAGAATACCAAATGGCAATCACAACTGCAATGTGTACCAGCTTTAAGTCCGAGCTTCTAGGTGGTTTACACGATTTAGACACAGACTCACTTAAAATTGCTCTCATCAAAGCGTCCCCATCAGGAACCTATGGTGCGGCAACAACTAACTACTCAGACGTGACAGGAAATTCAGACGAAGCATCAGGTACAGGCTACTCTGCTGGTGGACAAGTCTTAGACGGTGCGTCTATTTCAGTTAGCGGTACTACTGCCATCGTTGACTTTACTGATGAAGTATTTTCAAACGTAACTGTATCAACTGATGGTTGTATTATCTACAATACAGCAAACTCTAACTCTGCAATTGCCGTTATCGACTTTGGTGGAACTGTTTCTGCTACTGCCGGTGACTTAACAATTGAATTTCCTGCTGCTGACGCATCTAATGCTGTAATTCGCATAGCTTAGAAAGTAAACCCCCGTGTCCGTTACCCTAAACCAAGCTAATTATGGTACTGGTGTCTACGGCACTGCACGGTATGGCGAATACTTTGTAACTATAAACACTGGAGTTGGTGCCTCAGGGTCTGTAGGCTCTGTCACAGAAAATGTTAGTGAAGCACTGGCAGGTGTATCTGCTACAGGCACAGTTAACACAGTTAATACAATAGCAGATGCTAACATTACGTTAACAGGTGTTTCTGCTACAGGCACAGTTAACACAGTTAATATAATAGCGGATGCCAGCACTACGCTGACCGGAGTATCTGCTACAGGCACAGTTAACACTGTCAGTACAACAACGGATGCTAGCACCACGTTAACAGGTGTTTCTGCTACAGGCGTAGTTAACACAGTTAATACAACAGCGGATGCCACTACTACTTTAACAGGCGTATCAGCTACAGGCTCTGTCAATACTGTTGGTATAGGTAATAGCACCACACTGACAGGGGTTTCTGCAACTGGTTCGGTCAATACTGTTAACACTACTACAGGTATTAGAGTAACAATAACCGGCGTATCTGCTACGGGTGTTGTTAACACTGTCAGTACAACAGCAGATGGCAGTATTACACTAACAGGGGTGTCTTCTACAGGAACAATTGCTCCAGTAGTAGTTGGTGGATTTGAAGTAGATGTTAGTGAGACTATTGCTTCTGGCGTAGGTGCCACTGGTGTAGTTAATTCTGTACAAGTTAACTTGACGGAAAAGCTTGCAAGTGTATCAGCAACAGGCTCTGTTAACACTGTTACTATAACAGCAGATAGTAGTATTACACTATCAGGAGTATCTGCTACAGGTTCTGTTAACACTGTTGGCGTAACAGCAGATAGTAGTATTACACTATCAGGAGTATCAGCTACTGGTTCCGTAAATACAGTAGTAACAAGACTAGGTGCCACTACGGTATTAACCGGAGTATCAGCTACTGGTTTTGTAAACACGGTTAACGAAAAACCAACTGAAGCATTAGCCAGTGTATCAGCTACAGGTTTAATAGGCTCTGTAGGTATTAGTAATACTGTTACGATAACAGGTGTTGCAGGTACTGGCTCCATAGGTTCTGTGGGTGTTGGCAACAGTGTTACACCAACTGGAGTTGTAGGCACTTTTTCCATAGGAACTGTGACAGTAACCGGAATTGTAACCGTATTTGTTGCTTCAGCATACGATAGAAAACATGTAGTGCATGTTGTTCCAGAAGCTTTGATATTACGTTCCGTAGCCGTAGGAGCAGCGAGTGCGTATAATCGTGACCGGGTAGTAACTGTCCAACCAAAAGAAACAAGTAATCAAAGAAGGGCTGCATAATGTCTCTTAAATGGCAGGATAAAGACCCGGATGACCAGTTAGATTATTCTATAAACTGGGGTCCGGCTTTAGATACAGACACAATCTCTTCGCTTATTTGGAAAATATATGATGAGAATGGTGTGTTACAAACGTGGTCAGATAGCCAGATTGTAAATGGTCTACAGTTAGTTAGCCGCACTAACACGAACACTATAGCTACTATTTATCTGGGAAGCGGTACAGCCTTTACAACCTATAAAATTGTGTGCCGTATGACAGCGAGTGATGCAACTGTTCGCGAACAGGAAGTTCGCATCCGTGTAGTGGAGAAGAACTAATGGCGTATAACTACCTCAGTTTAACCAACGAAGTTTGTCGCCGCCTCAACGAAACGGAACTTACATCTAGCAACTTTGCATCGACAACAGGCTTTTACTCGCAAATTAAAGATGCTGTAAATTCCTCTGTTCGTGATGTGAATCAAAAACATTTTAGTTGGCCTTTTAATCACAATACAGATGATATTATTTTAACCGCAGGTGAACTTCGCTATCCTTTGCCGGATAATGCCAAGTATACAGATTTTGACACGGTTCGTCTTGCTCGCAGCACAGCATTAGGTGTAGGGTCTGCAAGACTCCTAAAGCAAATGAGTTACGATGAGTATATATCACGATATATAGACCAAGAATATGAAACAGACACATCAAAAGGTCAGGCACCTGAATATGTAGTTCGTTCTCAAGATGGTGATATTATTGTTGCTCCTATGCCCGACGCAGCATACACGATTGAGTACGAGTTCTTTATGTTTCCTGCTGATTTAGAAGTTTACGATGATGTGCCAACTATTCCATTTCGGTTTAAGCACGTAATTGTAGATGGTGCAATGTACCACTCCTATATGTTTCGCGACAATTTAGAGTCTGCGTCTATCGCTCTTCGTAAATTTGAAGATGGTATTAAGCAGATGCGAACTCTTCTTGTAAATGAGCATGTATATGCAAGGTCTGTTTAATGCCTGACCGTTGGCAAACACATGCCTTTGAGTTCAAGGGTGGTTTGATTACAAACCTTTCTCCGTTCCAACAAGGTATTCAGGCTCCGGGTTCTGCACGAATCCTTCGTAATTTCGAACCGTCGGTTTTTGGTGGATATCGTCGTATCGAAGGGTTTGAGAAGTTTGATACTAATGCTCTGACTAATGCAGATAATGTTCGCGGCATAACCCGATATGATGATAAAGTGTTTGCAGCTAGAGGGGATGACCTTTTCTTTTCAACAGGTTCCGGTTGGACACAGGTAACGGATAACGCAACCTATAGCAGCGCAGGTGTTAATTTAGGTGGCTCTGGAAAACTTCGATTTCTAAGGTACAACTTAGATGGGACCGATAAATTAATGATTGTGGACGGGACGGGTAAACCGTTTCGCTTTGACGGTACAACCTTCGAACAGCTATCCTCGCTACCTTCGGATACGTCTGGTTCTAGCCATATCGTCAATTTTAAGAACCATGTTTTTCTTGGAAACGACAAAAGTCTCGTTTTTTCTGCACCCTATGAAGATGATGACTTTACAAGTGCAAGCGGCGGTGGTATAATAAACATAGCTGATACGATTACTGGTTTGATTGTATTTCGCGAACAGTTGATTATATTTAGTGAAAACACCATAAATCGCTTAGTTGGTAACAGTATCGCAGATTTTCAACTTCAGCCTGTGTCACGTGACTTGGGCTGTGTAGCAGCAGACACAATACAAGAGATTGGCGGCGATGTTGTTTTCTTAGGTCCCGACGGCCTTCGTTTGTTTTCTGCTACGGACCGCGTAGGCGACTTTAGTTTGGGAGTTATATCGAAACCCATTCAGACTGAAATGATTGATTTAATATCATCTAGTCCGGGAGGATTTAGCAGCACAGTTATTCGGGAAAAGAGTCAGTATCGTTTGTTTGGATACAACTCTGCGTTTAGTAACGAAGCAGCAAAAGGTATAGCAGGCACACAATTGCAGGAAGGCATTTCTTGGAATGACATTCGAGGCATTAACGCCTTCGTGACATTTAGTGAGTACGACGGGTTCGCGGAAAGAATCTATTTTGCTGCATCAGATGGTTACGTATATCAGATGGAGCAGGGCAATAGTTTCGATGGCGTTGACATACCCGCAACTTTTGCAACTCCGTTCGTCCCTTTAAATGACCCGGCTGTTCGCAAAACAATTTATAAAGGCACTACGTATCTAGATGTTAACGGCGATTTTGACTTAGAATACTCTTTAAAGTTTGACTTTGACCAACCAACCAGCCCCCAGCCAGATTCAATCTTGAGTACAAGCGCAGGGGCATCTATTACATACGGTTCAGGTATATTTGGTACATCTCTATTTGGCAGCAAACAAAAAGCTATTTTTGATGTACAGACAGTTGGCTCTGGTTTTACGGTATCAATCCTGTACGAAACAACAGGGCTTAACACAGACGCAGTATTCACCATCGATGCCGCAACCCTAGAATACGGCACATATGGTAGGAGATAAATATGGGTACAGGTTACACCAGAAATGACACATCAAACAATATAGCAGACGGAAACGTAATCAACGCTTCTGACCTCGACGGCGAGTTTGATGCGCTTCAATCTGCATTTGATGCGTCTTCGGGGCATAGTCACGATGGCACAACCGGAGAAGGACCGCAGATTGCTGCAGCAGGTATCGCCAACAACGCGGTTGCTCTAGGTACGAAAACAACCGGCAACTACGTTGCAACCGGAGCGGTAAGCGGTGTGGGTCTGTCTGGTTCAGCAAGTGCTGAAGGCGCAACATTTACAGTTACATCCAATGCCACTAATGCAAACACGGCAAACACTATTGTTTCCCGCGATGCAAGTGGCAATTTTTCTGCCGGAACAATAACGGCTGCACTAACAGGGGATGTGACTGGTAACGCAGATACGGCTACTTCGTTAGAGACTGCAAGAACCATAGGTGGCGTGTCTTTTAATGGTACTGCTAATATCAACCTTCCCGGTGTAAATACTTCAGGCAATCAAGACACTTCAGGTAATGCTGCTACGGCTACTACGGCTACCGCCCTTGCAACAGGCCGTACCATTGGAATGACTGGCGATGTGGTATGGACATCTGCTTCATTTGACGGTTCAGGCAACGTAACAGGCACAGCTACGATTCAGGCTAACTCTGTTGCACTGGGAACCGACACGACTGGAAACTACGTTGGTACTATTACTGGCGGTACTGGTATCGACTCTACCGGGGCTACTTCGGGTGAGGGGATTGCACACACCCTTTCTCTCGACCTAAACGAACTCACCACGTCAACTTCGGATGGTGACGGTGACTTCTTTGCTGTAGTCGATGCAGGCGGTAATCAAAAGAAGCTAACCAAAGGGAATATCAATATTTCCGGCTTCAACAATGATAGTGGGTTTATTACGTCTGGGGACGGAGGTAACGCCGCGACGTTAGACTCACTGGATAGCACACAGTTTCTTCGTTCAGATGCAGCGGATACGAAGACATCCGGTGACTTGACCTTTAGCGATGATGTGCAGGCCGTGTTCGGTGCCGGAAGCGATTTGACAATCAAAAGTGACGGTTCAAACGCTCTTATTCAAGGCTCTGGGACTACTTATATTCGTGGAGGCAGCCTTATCTTTTCTGCGAACGGTGGCAGTGGTGGATTTGAAACTGGTATTAAAGTTCAAGAAGTTAGTTCTGAAACATCAAACGTGGAACTTTACTATGACAATGGTAAAAAACTAGAAACATCTGCTACAGGCATAACAGTAACCGGTACTGTTGCGGCAACAAGTTATACTGGTGACGGTTCTTCTTTGACAGGGATTTCGGCTGGTGCAACAGGCGGTGGCTCTGACCAGATATTCTATGAGAATGGTCAAACAGTAACCACAAATTACACAATTACAAATGGCAAGAACGCAATGTCGGCTGGCCCAATCACAATCAATACTGGTGTGACGGTAACAGTCGGCACTGGTGAAACTTGGACGGTGGTATAATGAGTACAATCAAAGCAGATACAATTGTAGCGAGTGATGGCAGTAGTCCGGTTACGCTGACTGGGCAGAGTGCGGCGAAGGCTTGGGTTAATTTTAATGGGACTGGAACTATTGCTGAACGAGATAGTTTTAATGTTTCTAGTTTAACTGATGTTGGAACAGGTGATTACAAAGTAACTTTTTCAAATGCTTTTGCAGATTCAAATTATATTTCTGTACCAGCATCAGGGAGAGATGTAACAACGGACACAGGAAATGTTGTAACAATAAGTTATACAACAACGACTACCGACATCTCTACGTTTCGCTACGGAGCAAACACAAGACAAGACGTTTCTATAGTTGGTCTTGCTAATCACGGAGACTTAGCATGAGTGAGATTATTACAGACAAACTCACTGGCAAGACCACCGCTGGTGACGTTACAGTGACTGATAGTTCTGTTACCTTCAAAATGCAATCTGCGCTGAACAAAATGTGGATTTCGTATGACAGTATAAACAACAGTGTGTTCGACAGTTTTAACATTGGAAGCGTGACAGATGTTGCAACTGGTCAATGCCGCTATAATTTCTCTAATAATTTTAACGCACAGGAAGAATATTCATCAGCGATGAGTGTGGCTTTACAATCATCACCTTCTATGGGTTCTTACACGGTCCTTGATGAACAACTCACCAGCAGTATTGAAATTTTCCCTGCCCGTAATTCTACCGGCACTAATATTGACGTAAATAACACTACTATGAATTGTTGTGGAGACCTTGCATAATGGCTGGAACAATCGCAGCGGATACACTGACCCATTCAACCGCAGGGTCACTCACTACAGACTTCGTTGTTAATGGTAGTGCGAAGCATTGGGCTAATGTAGACCAAGAAGGAACAATGTCTACATTGGATAGTTTCAATCAAAGTTCGATTTCAGATTTAGGCACAGGAAGAACACAGTGCAACATCAATAACAATATGAACAATGACGACTATTGTGTGAACGTGGGCTTTGGTAGAGACCAAACAAATTACTTTGATAGAGTCGCATTAATTTACACACCAAATTCTCAGACAGGCCAATTTGAAATTTGGGCTGGTCATAGTGGTTTTGATTATAATGACCAGTCGGGTGTATTCCCAACCGTTCACGGAGACTTAGCATAATGCAGACACCACAGTTCAAAGGCACACACCTATTTGACAGACTATGCTGGGCGAAAGAAAACCTAGAGGGTGTGCAATCAGACTATCGTGTAGTCTATGAAGACAGTGTAGACGAGTGCGCCAAGATACTTGTGCCAGACCCTAATTGGATGGCGTGTGCATTGCAGGGCGGTATTTTACCACCGGTATGGGTCTACCACGAATTAGCAAAGGACGAAGCACAACCTGACTTCAAGAAGCACACTCGTGGTTACTTGCTGCATCAGACAGAGCCTGTTGAAGCAATGACTGAAGAAGAAGCAATTGAATACTTAATAATGAAGGATTGTCCACAGTCTGTATGGCAGACTTGGAACGAAGGCAACAAACCCAAGTTGGTTATCTGCCGCAAAGAACAGTTACCAAGCACTCGTGAGTGGCGCAACGCTTGGAAAATTACTGAAGAACTAACAGTCACTGATTTAGCAGCCTAAGAGGAGAAACCTAATGGCAGTAACAACATACATCGTAGATAAGGACGGTAATCAGATTGATGCTTCTACAGCAACCGTACCTTCTGACCGTCACTTTCGTGGTGCGTGGTCATTAAGTGGCTCTGTTATTTCAGAGGACATGACAGCAGCCAAAGCAATCTTCAAGGACAAAATCCGTGAGGTTCGCAAACCTTTGCTTGAGGAAAAAGACGTAGAACTGATGAAGGCACTAGAGGCTGGCACCAGCACAACTGCTATTGCAACAGCAAAGGATGCCTTGCGTGATGCACCCGCCGCATCAGCAATCGACAGTGCTTCAGACATTGCTAGCTTAAAGGCAGCTTGGGATACAAGTGTACTTGGCGATAGCCCCTACGCATAACGATGGAAATGCACAGCCTCATAGATACTCTAGTCGGTTTAATCCTTGCGGGTGGTGCTTGGTGGGCTAGCGGCATCAACAAAGAACAGAAGCGCATCGAAATTCTTTTAAATAAGACTCGCGAAGACTACGCTACTCGTGCGGACATGAAAGATGATATGCGTCGTGTTATGGAGGCCCTTCACCGCGTAGAGGATAAGCTAGATAAGGTTTTGAGTAGGGATTAAAATATGGCTATAACAACAGACGAAGAACTACAAACCGAAGTTGGTAAACTGGCTGTGGCAGACCCCACGAACGTCCCAGCGGTTACTGGCATCGTTCCGACTGTTGGAACGGGTGAAGATATTGCTACGACATCAGGGCAGCTAGGAACAGGTCCGACAACCACAACAGCGACGGCGGCAGAGCTAGGCAGCCAGCCCCTCTTTGCTTTTCCGGCGGCAAGTCCGTCAGTTATGCCCCCAAGCGGTTTCTTCCCAGTTGGCGGGACCCCTCGCCCCACTGTTCCAACTGCTCCTGCAGCTAATGTGGGTCAGATTGCTTCTGTAGATGCTGTCACGCCCGATGTAGCAAACTTAGGGGGGGCGCAAGCTGCCCAGCTAACCCCTACACAACCATACGTGGACATGACGGGGGTTCAGGGGACGGTATCTGCGGGTTCGCAGGCCACTGCTGCAACTCAGCAACTCGACCCGCAGGCCACTGTGCAATACCAGCTTGGGCAGCTAATGACGGCAGTTCAGTCAGGTGCGCCACTTCCCCCTTGGGCTTCCCCGGCGGTTCGCAAAGTGTCTGGTGTTATGCAGGCTCGTGGCTTGGGTGCCAGTTCGATGGCAGGGGCTGCAATTACGCAAGCTCTCATGGAATCTGGAGTTCAGATTGCCGCACGAGACGCTGATAAGTACGCTGCAATCCAGTTACAAAACCTGAACAACCAGCAGCAAACTGCTTTGGCTAATGCTGCCACATACGCTGCAATGGACAAGGCAAATTTAAATGCACGTCTGCAAGGTGCGGTTACAGAAGCTCAAGCCCTTCTATCTGTAGACCTAAAAAACCTTGACAATAAACAAAAAAGTGATACACTAACATATAGTAGCTTGGTTCAAGGTTTGTTCAAGGATGCGGCAGAAGAAAATGCCCGCAACCAGTTCAACGCCAAGAACGAGTTGCAGGTTGAAGAGTTCTTTGCCGAACTGGGTTCACAGGTCGAGACAGCGAACGCAAACCGTACAGCGGCTATGCGACAGTTCAATGCCAGTGAGAAGAACGCAATGGAGCAGTTCGACAACCAGATGAAGGACTCCCGCGACAAGTTCAATGCGAACATGCAGTTTGCGGTAGACCAATCCAACGCCGTGTGGAGACGTGAAATCAACACTGCGGGAACAGCCATCCAGAACGAAACAAATCGTATCAACACACAAAACCTATATAACGCAAGTCAGAATGCCCTGAACGGTCTTTGGCAACAGTATCGTGACAACGCCTCTTGGAACTTCCAAAAGGGTGAGAACGCACTAGAACGCGAACACACTACGGCTGTAAACGCAATGGAAATTGCTGCTGCTGAGTCTGCTTACAACAAAGAGCAGAAAGACGCTATGGCATCTCAACTTGGTTCGTGGTTAGCAAGGATTCTTTAGTAATGAGCAACGGATTTGATTTATTCAACAGTGTAGGTAACTATTTAAACATAGCTGCAGATTTTCTTTTTGGAGATGACAAAAGTCCCGGTGGAAAAGATTCTGCAGATAGAGGCGCATTAGGGTTCTTGGCAGATACATTTTTGGACACAAAAGGTGTGGCATCGGAACGCAGGAAAGAAGAAGCCATACGTATGGATGTTCCTAAACTGGGAACAGGAGCTAGAGCTAGAGTTCAAGGGGTTGCTCAAAGTCGTCCCTTTGTAGGTAGCAATAATGCCGCTCTCCAAGCAGCCATACAAAGAGGCTTCTCTGGCGCGGGTCGTAACGCTCAGTACACTAATCTGTGGAAACAATATCAAACCCCGCGAACAGTAGGTTCGGGAAGACGTACTGTAGGATTAGAGTCTCCTAAAGTAACAGGAGCTACCCCTATTAAAGCAGCAAGTGTTCGCGTTATGAAAGATACGGTGTAAGGTAATATGGCAGAACGTAATCCCCTATCAGGAACTGTAGAAAACATCGACCCGTTCGCGGCACCACCGCCGGGACATTCCCTGACACAAGATAATTCCAGATGGGCTTGGGGACAAGCTCCCAAGAATGCTGACCCAGATGTAGCCTTGGATGAGGTTGTTGACCGGTTGAGCAAACCCAAGACTAAGCAGGAAATGATGAAGCTGCTCATGGTCGGTATATCTGTAGAGGTTATCGTAGAGGGCATCATCATACAAGGGTTCCAAGATGGTTCGTTTAGTTTGGACACGGGCCTTCTTATGAAGCCTGCCTTGGGTATCCTGATTGCTGACATGGCAGAAGAAGAGGGTATACCTTACCGACTGTTCGAAAAGGACGACCCAGAATCTCAAGACACTATGGATGATGAAACCTTCCTTCGCATGATGAAGGAAAACAATCCTCAGATGTTCTCCTACATTCAGGAAAGCGTAAACGCTGCTATTCGTGCGGGGTCCACTCCACAAGAACCAGAAGATAGAGGTTTCCTCTCAACTACAGATAGGGAAATAAAATAATGAGTATGTTCGTTGCAGGAATTACAGGGTTTCTTAGAGAGCGAAACATAATGGCTGGTGAAGAAGCTGCTGCACGTGCTAAAACCGCTGAAGCTGAAGCCGAAAGAAAAAAAGACGCTATGAAGCTCGTAGCTACCCTCGTTGCTGATAAGGATTTTATTGAATCGGGCGGTATGAAAACCGATTATTTTCAACAGAACCTCACTGCTGCCGGTTATAAAACAGAAGACTTCACCGGCATTGCAAATAAAATGGCTGATGTAGATGCCAGTTTTAATTTTGGTTCTGTCAAGTTCCAAAAGCCCAGCAAAAAATGGGATGAGGACTTGCGGAGTGATAACGGAGTACGAGCAGGCGGTACATGGCTGGGCTATTTTAACAGCGTCTTTGCAGATGAGCAGAAGAGAAACGAACTTCTGTCAGAGCTTGAGAAAAACCCGTTAGCTAAACAACAGTGGTATGGCGAATTAGAAAAGTATTCTAATTACTATATAGATGGACAAATCCTAGATAAGATGAAGACTCCATCTGGGGACCGTACATATAGAGAACCAGAATCAGTGTTTAACGTGTTGTTCAGTAACCTGCCTTCAAAGCCTGTAGTGGATGTCAACAATAAAGTAAAGATTGCGGCTGCGGAAAATGGGGAAATCAAAGACCCTTCGAACGCCCTTGTGTTTACGTTCACGGCTCCTGATGGCGAACAGAAAAAGGAACCCTTTGATTACACAACAACTCAATTAAACTCTATAACTGCCATGGCGACACAGGCAGGATTCAATGACGTTCAAGAATTTATTGATGAATTTCCTGATACAGTCCGTGCTACGACAGGGCAAGAAGCCTACGACATTTTGCTAACCTCTGCAGATTACCATTCAAAAGGATACCAACAATTGAACCTAACGGGTGGTGGTAGTGAGGCTATGCGAGTTAGTCTGGGCAACGATTTGAAAGAAGATTTCGGCGGAGACCCTTACTTAGAAGCGCAAGCCTTACTTCCCTTGGTTACAATCCGGGAAGATAACAAGAATGCTGCCGCTAAAAGAAAAGGGTATGTAGTTCAACTAGCACCTCCCGAAGACTACTTCGAAAGAAACAAGCTCAATCGAAGCAAGATTATGGACCAATACCAAGCATCTAATACCGCTCTTGCTCAGTTGAGAAAGCTACAGGGTTTTCTTACAGACGACATGACACCTACAGGATTGAAGGCTGCTGTTCAAGATGCAGGATTTGCTATTGCAGGAGATTCAGGCCAGATAGACCAGTTCTTTGGGAACTTGGAAGAAGGTACAACTTCACAAAACCTGATACAAGGGGCGATTGACAAGGGGTTTCTTTCTAAAGATGTGGCGACGAACCTTTCAACTATCGACTCTCTGAAACTATCCTTGGCTGCACAGATGGCTCGTGCCGTAGACCCATCTGGTCGTTTGTCGAACCAAGACTTTGAGATTCAACTACGGCGGTTAGGACAGTCGGGTTTGTTTGTTTCCAAAGTGCAGGCGGGTGCTAGTCTGAATCAAGTTATTGAAGACTTCCAAAGAACCCAGCGTCGTCTCGTACTTTTAAATGAGGTAGCCACGGCTCCTACGTTTGGAATCCGGGAAGCCCGTCTCTTAAAAGCCGACAGAATTGCTCGCGGTGCTTTGAACGCAGCCTACGCTGCGAATAAGCCGCCAAAACCCCTCGCTGGAGAGCAACCCCAGACCAGTCTCACATTAGACCCTTCTGGTTATTACACAGATGGTAAAAATAACTGGTTCAGAGATGAAACAGGTACACAACCGGCAGATATGAATGATGTTTTAAAAGCAATGGGCGCGGGAGAAAAATCCTAATGGCAGAGCCACAAGACGTTTCAAAACCTGTGGAAGAGCGGGACATTGTAGGGTTTGATACATCTGGGGATGCTCCGGCTACGGACACCAGACCCCAGCGTATATCTATTGCTCCCGTAGAAAGAATGGTTGAGTTAAGTGACGCTGCCAAGACAGATGTTGTTTTAGACCCTGTTCTTGGAGTCACAACAAAGTCAACTACCTTGGCCCCTGCTGCAGCGGCAGACATCCAAGCACAGCAAACAGGTTCCTCTTGGGAAGATGTTCTTGCTGGTAAAGTAGAGCAGGTAGGCGACATTAAGATTAATGACCGTGTTTTGGAGTTTGCGAACAGCAATCCGAAGGCTATGCTTGCTTTACGTTCTGCATGGGCAAAGTCATCTCAGCCACAGGTTCCCGGCGAGGACGTTATCATACCGTTCACTCGTGAGGGTGAGGTGGTTGCCTCTACTGTTGTAGAAGACCCCTTGATGGTTCCGGCTGCAGAACGATACGCCCAAGGTCGCTTGGAACTAGACAACCTTGTTTCTCAGTATGTAGAGGACCCAGTGGTTCGGCAAATATTTGTGAACCGGTTTGAAACTGGGGACTTCTATAGCTCCCTAGAGACACGCCTAGCAGAAGCAGGGCAGTTCATCGTTACAGGTATTCCTATGGCTAGTATCATGGGGTACCACGCCTTGGGTGCGTACACTGATTCCCAACAGAAGGGAACTACCTTTTCAGACGAATGGGGTTCGCGGGGTAACGACATAGACAAAGCCTTGGAGTCTACTTATAAAGCTATAGACAGCGTACTTCCGAACCCGACTATGAAGATGGCGTTCAACGATAGTATCCACGATGAGCTACAGACCAAACTAGACAACAACGAGATTACCGAAGAAGAATACAACTCTCGTGCAATGATTGAGTTAGAAGACGGCACGTTACAGAAAAAAGAGTTCATTACGGATGAAGCAGCCGCGAACCTCATTGACCTAGCATTCAACAGACTGCCTAAATCTCAAAAGTTCGGCGTTATGTTTCTTGAGAACGTGATTGGCCTAGCAGGTCCCGGTCAAGTTCGTAGTCTAGGGGCAGTTCGGAAGTTCGAAAAGTTAAAGGATTCGTACAAGGGTACTACGATAGGTGATTTACTAGCTGATGTAGATGACCCGTTCGAGGCTGCTCAGATAATTAACAATGCAGCAGGTCGAACCAAGATAAATATGAAAGCCTTGAGTGTTGGTATCGCTCAACAGAGAGCTACCCAAGCTATGAGCAGACTAGATGATGACCTGCGCGAACTAGACCTAGAAATGGACTCCCTAGTTCGTCAAGGTACTCTCAAAACCAGTTCAGAATACAAAATTCTGGAAGGCCAGCGTCAGAATCTAATTAACCGCAAGATGAACGCCAAGTATACCTTGAAGGCATATCCCTACTTGAAGCAAAATGTAGAAGATGCTTTACTGCTTTCGGCTGCACAACTTGGTGCGCGGGAGTATCTAGCCGAACCTTTTGGGTTAGACCCTATGACATCAGAGGCTCTGGGTCTGCTTACTATGGCAGGCGGAGGAGCTTCTATAACTAGATGGGTAGGCGGCAAGGCTGCTAATTTTGTTAGCGCACCCAAGCTGAGTTTCGGAGACAGCGCACATAGTATCGCAGACATAGTTACCTTTGGAAAGATGAAGGGGTTTCAGCTACAAGACAATACTATAAACGAATACGTAAAGGCAGTACGGCTCGAAACCAACAATCCCAGCTTTGATTTGACATCAGAACAGCGCAAGGCAATCAATTATTCAGTCAGGTTGATTAACAACACCACATCTCCCCAAGCCCGCGAACAGATTTTGCAGGCAATTGATGACTACGTTGAATTACAGGATAGGATTGTGGGACAGTTCCCGGAAGCCGCACAAGCTCAAGCAAGAGAGTTGTTCACCCAATCATTCTCCACTGCCTCTGGACTAGGCCCTATGGCGGCACTGCACTCTTTAGCTGTAAATAAGATTGATGCTAAACAGTTGAAGAAGTTTGACGGAACCTACATGACAGATATCATGGCACAGGCCGACGCACAGGTTCGTGCAACGGAGGCTGCCCTAGATAATTTCCAAGAGTTTATGAGAGGTACTGACGGAATTGCTGACCGGGAATCGCTTCAGGCAATGCTTGACAGTACGCGAAAGGCAACAAACAAATTTAAAGATGACTTGAATAGGCGAGCAGAAACAACCTTAGAGGTTATGACAGACATTCGCAAACAGGTTCTTGCAGACCCTACCATTGACGTACCCGAAGGATTTCTTGAGAATCTAGTAGAAGTCGATGTTGCTTTGAAAAAGAGATTGGGCAAGCTGGTTGACGAACGTACCTCAATAGGCGAAACCGTTACTGACATCTATGAAGGTATCACAAAGCGAGTGACAGCCCTGAAGGGTCGTCGGGGAAAAGGCAAGGGATACATGGCAGCATTGTCTCGCGCTATGGAAGATACCCTAGATGCTCATTTAGAAAGCATGTACGCAAAGGGCAAGGCAGCTTACAACGGGGTTCGCGAAGCCGCTAAAACATCTGAGCCTATCGACATGCACGATGCTGTCGTTGACCTGATGAATAAAGCAGGTGACACGGATATGGCTACATTCTTCAGCCCCGATGGTCAGTTCTTTGCAGGTCGTATGGGTCGCATGGCTTACAAAACATTTGATGACATGGTAAAACGAACCATACCTGAAGACGCTATGGCTGAAATCCGAACTGTTCTAATTAGCAATGGGAGCAGTGAAGAACTCGTGAATGGCATGACAAATCTCGAAATAGCCCTTGAAATGCAGCGAATCTCGCCCACCTTCCGTCCCTTTGCCAAGGCAAACGCCTACGAGGTCGACGAGATGCGACGTTCTTTTAGGGATTATGCCTATGGTGTTAGCAAAACCAAGCCTGAATTAGCTCGTGAGGCTAAGATGTTTGGGCAGACTATGGATAGAGCTATTCGAAATCAAGACGAAGATATGTTCACTTTGCTGTCAAAAGCTCGTATAACATATAGAGATGAGATAGGCGATAGACTCCGCAGGGGAAGTACGGTTCGCAAACTGGATGATTCTAGACAGGGTGGAGAAAGGGTGTCCGTAGAGGCATCTGATATGACACGCTATCGCTACGCAAATGAGACTCCCCTCAGTTATGCCCGACCAATATCTGCTAAACTAACAGGAGCATTGCAAGGAAAGCCCGCAGACCAAGAAGCTCTTCGAACCATGATTGAAAACCTTGCAACCGACTGGGGCGATAGAGTCAACGGACAGGTAGTATTCAATCTAGATACTCCCGAAGGCAATGCCAAGTTCAAGGCCATCCAGAATATACTTCACGAACAGGTTTATGCCGACTGGACAGAGCGAGCCATAGCCGTGTTTGAAAAGACAGAAGGACCTTCTAGTGTACTGAATGGTGGCTACAACTTTAAGAACCTTGTAGACCAAGATGTTCTAGAAGACTTGACTACTATTAGAGTTATCCAAGGCGGCGGTCCCCCAAAAGAAGTACCCTTAATAAACTTAGGGGATATGTACGCCGAACAGCGGGACATTAGCAAGCTCATTAGGGATAGCAAAGCTGTTCAGAAAAAGTACAAAGAGTTTGCATCAGACTTTGCAGATGCTTCTAGTCAAGCTAAGTTAAATGCTGCGAACAACGTCAAGATGGATGAGGATTCCCTAAACGTATTGAAAAGATTTACAGGAGATATAACTCCTGACGATTTCTACAACTTGTACGTCTTAAACGGTTCGCAAAGTAAGTTAGATACCTTACGAGCAAGCTTCATTCCTGCTGTTGTCAAGACAGGTAAAACAGAAAAAGAAGCGGCAGACATGCTAGACCGTGCAATCAGCGGAATGATAGCCAAAGGCTTTATGAATCGTGGCAGCCTTCAGCCTGTACAGGGCATGAAGATGACAGCCTTGAACATGGATAAGATGAAGGTTCGTCAATTCACAAGTCCCGAAACTATGCTTTTGGACATTCAGGAAAATCGTGATATGTTGGACTCTATGCTGGGAGCAGACCACGTAGATTACCTACGCGATATTGCAGACTTCCTAGACCGTGCTGCAGGTTCACGGATGAACGTAGACGGCGTTGTAAATGGATACTCTGTCAACGAGGGTTTAAGCCGTCTCTATAATATCAGCAGAGGAATGGTTAGCCCGCTGTATGTCACTTCAGAATTTGCAGTCAGAATTGCAGCACAGTCGGGTATAGAGACATTACAGCTTGCAGCCGGGAACAAAGAAGCAGCCCGCATAATAAACAACATGTTCAAATATCCTGAACTGGTTACACGAACAGATATCGACAACTTAAATGGTCTGTTGACTGAATTTGTATTTACAGAACTGGCTCGTATAGGCCAGCGTGAATTACCCCCGCTATATGATGAGGAACAAGACAATGATGAAACCGATACCCAAGGGCAATAAGGGACTTGCTAAACTGTCCAAGCCTGTTCGCAACCAACTGGGCTTCATGGCTCGTGGTGGCAAGACCAAGGGCTATGCCTATGGCTCAATGGTTCGCAGCCCAATGGCATCTGAAAACAAGATGATGACATCGTTCAACCCAATGCAACCCCGCGAACAAGCTGGTATGCAGCCCCCTGTAGACAAAAAAATGGTAGGCATGATGTACGGTGGAAAGACCAAAAAGAATGGCTCCTAAAAACAAAACAGTTCTAGCCCCACGAGGTTACCACTGGATGAAAAAGGGTAGTGGGTATCAGCTAATGAAAAACCCCAAGGACGGCTATAAGCGTCACAAGGGGTCTAGTTTACGGGCTAGATTTACTGTGCAAGAAACACACAAAAAGGGTTGACAAAAGGTTCGCGAACTCCCATATGGCAACAAAACCAACAACAAACCAATGGAGAGAATCATGTACGGTTTGACTGATATCCTGAACTTTTATAGCCGCAGCCCCGTTATGGTTGTTAGTGAAGCTGTAATTCAGGAAATAAAGAAGGAGCAAGATGCTGCTCGTGTTAAATACCTCAAAGCCATTCGCGATAGAATTGATGCGGAATTAAAAGGCTTAGAGCCAAAAGAAGAAGAAGCCGCCTAAATATAGCGGCTAGACTTCTCCATCATCTCGTCTCCTACAGACTTTAAATAACGCAAAAGACTTGCTACCTTGAAGGTTCCTTCATACGTAGGCAGGTCTTTTTCCATTAGGCGGGCAAACTGTTCCGGGTCTACAGAGTCCATGTCCAACTCTATGTTCCCCTTGTCGTTCATGTGTGCCGTGAACTTGAACAGTTCGGCTTTAGGATGCTTGTTGCTCATCTTTATACGCCTTAATTACATCTGTTGAAAACAACTTCTGTAGATTCAGAAGGTACATCCGTGATGCGTTGTTGTCTCCGCCGTTCACGGATTTTTTGTAATCTAAATTATCTATGATTCGTTTGAGGGACGGCACGTCAAACACAAGGGTTGCAAAAGTCTCATCCCCTATGCACAGATTGTGAAACCAATAGTCTGCTTCAGTTGCTTCTATACCGCTGGGCTTGCCATAGGATTCATATTCAATGGCAATATTCCCTGTACGCATCCACATACCCCGCTCAGACTTCACCTCAATCTTCTTGTTGGTCAGCATGTCAGCAACCTGCTGTTCGCGAACCTTACCATAAGACAAGTCAATATCAAACTTCTTGCGGTCACACACCTGTGGTTCCATGCTATTCATCACCATCTCCCTCTGTTCGTGGCAAGTATACAAATACCATAGAGTCACAGTTGGGGCAAGACAAATTTGTTTCCATCACAAATTCTTCCGACTCTATGTCGATGTCTCCACCCCAAATGAGTTCTGTTTGGCAGTGCCAGCAATTCATGCTGCACTCAGGTCCACGACTTCACAGACCCCTGCTGTACAGGCTAGTTCCCGCGAACCACTGGTGTTATCTTCCTTTTCGAACTCCGACAACTTGTCCCAGTCAATCGTGACAACTTCCATGCGCTGCTTCCATTCTAGGTACTCATCAGGTTCGATGTCCTGATATGGAGCCTGTTGGTACGTATGGTCACTGTGAGGAAGGAATGACACGCCAGAGGCAACGTCAAAGTTCTCGTAGACCCAAGCCCCTACGTCCATCCATTCGTGTTCCTTGACAGACACAGTGATAGACGGTTTGTGTTCGCACCAGTGAATGGCATATGTTTTCCACAATTCTAGCTGCTCAACAGCAGTCATTTGTGTTCGCGTAACGGCACCATCAGGTGATTTCATTGGGAAGCTAAAGACAGTTGTTGAGTCAGGCTTCATAACGTCACGCTCTGCAGGGACACCGCTTTCAACAAGGAACTGTGTCAGGGGGTCTTTGTTATCGCCGCGAACGGTTCTGATGAAGTAGTCGTTGTGCCTTGCATGTATCCCACTTGCTGCGTCCACCAGTTGTGACACAGTACCCGACGGCTTTACACAGGTGATTGCAGCCGACTGCGGGATTCCAAGCATGTTCGCAAACTCCTTGTTTGTCTCCACTGCGACTTCGCGCATTTCTTCTAGCCAACGCTTGCTGTCTACATTTTTGGATAAAACGGGATGGTCCATGATACCAGTCAAGGACACGCCTAACAAACGCTCTTCCTCTGTATTGTCTTTCCATATCTTCCTCAAGTATTTGAAATCAGTTAGGGTTGACTGTAAGGTTCCAAGAATGGTAGCTACTCGAACCTTTGTCTTCAGGTCTTCCAAGGAATCCATTTCGCGAACCACTACTTCTGACAGGTTGCAAAACTGGTAACCCCGCAAGATAATCTCAGAACAAGGGTTCGTACCCCACATGTGGCCTGTCTCACGACGACCATTACGAGCAACCTGATTGTCAGCAGCCTCACGGTTGAACATACCACGCTCACCAGACTTACTGTCGTACAGGGCAAGCCATTCACGCATGAACGTACCCATCTCAGGCTTTGTCTTGTAAGACACAGAGTTGTTCGCCAATGCCCGCTGCGGCTCTGTTTCCCACCACATGCCTGACTTAGCGTGTGCCATCTGGTCATCGTTGAGGTTCGACAAACTGATGAGTGCGCTGCGGCGAACACCACCTACAACAACAATCTCACCAATCTTACACATCAAGTCGTGGCACTCAATCGGAAACAGTCTGCGACCACGTGCTTTCTTGAATATCTCAACAGTAAAGTTAAAGAGGTCAGCAAGAGGTTGTGGACCACTAGCACGTCCACCCATAACCTTTAGCCGCGCACCAGCTTCACGAACCTCACTCATGTCCCACGATGGAACCTGACCAGCGTATAGTAACGCAACAAGTTCGCGAAGTGCCTTTGCCCATCCCGGCTTGCTGTCACCTACTTTAATCACAGTATCTGAATTATTGAAGTTATCGCTAACTACAGGCAGCTTGTCTACATTCTCACGTTCAACAGAAAAGCCAACACCTGTACCGCACATCAAGATGTACATGCACTCATCAAAGGCACGAGGGCTGTCAACAGGAATATAGCTACAGTTGTAGCCGCAGACATTATCTCGTGCAAGGGCAGGGCCTGCAGTCATCATTGCCCGCATTGATGGCATCACCTTCAGGGACAGGATACCTTCCTCGATTTCTTCGCGAACAGACGTAGGCAGTTCTACACCGCATTTACCTTTTACCTGTTTGAGCATAAAAGATATGTAACGGTCTACAGTCTCACTCCAATTCTCTCTGCGCTGTTCGCCATCTATCCAGCGAGCATAGCGTGACTTGTGAATGAATTGTTGATACGGTGTTGGTAGTTGATTGCTCATTTGTTCTCTCCTCGAACCTCTAATAATTTATTTAAATACCACTGCGCTTTCTTCAAATCTTCGTTACCATTCTTGTAACGATATCGCCAAAGGTATTTCATTATGTTTCCCTGCAAGTAATATTCGAACCCGTCAAGGGTTGCAGCTTGGATTGCATCTATGCACTCTAGCCCTGATGCGTTGTAGTGTGCCGGACTGTTGACCATATCAACGCCGCCATAGGCCATCTTACCGGCCTGTTCGTTTTCATCTTCCATACACTTCATGTATGCCTCGTGTCTCATCTGTCGTCTCCGCTGCCTTGCAACATGTTGCGATTCTTGCGGTCCTCTAGCTTGTCTAAGTTGCGCTGCGCGACCTCTTCTAAGCTGTATCCTAAGTCTCTTGCAAGAATTGCAACGTACCATAACACGTCTCCTAGTTCCTTTGCAATATCATCTTTGTAAAAAAGATGGGGTTCACCGTCGCGAACAAGCTTCTTCACCTTGTCAGCAACCTCGCCTGCTTCCCCTGCTAAACCCAGTGTCGGATATAGAACATTATATTCTTGCGGATAAACTGCGGTGCTTTCTGCCCGCATCTGATATTCATCTAATTTCATTGCTTTGTTCCAAAATCAACTTTAACTACGTTTTCATCTCGACCTGTTACGCGGTCACGAGACTCTAGCTCAACGCCCTCTTCTTCCAACTCTACCATGATTGTCTCTTTCATTTCCAAGAAGGAGATACGGGCAAGCCCTGCCTGTATTAGTCTATCGAAATCATTCTCTAGTAATTCAATGATTCCTTGTTGAGCCACGAACCCCGCATCCATAAAGTCATCGTCATTATCAGGCATGGGGGTTGTGTCATAGGCACTCATTGTAAAAGAATCTTCTTCTGTCCGCTTCAGGATAACGTACCATCTATCAGGTAACAGGCTTGTAATCTCATAATCCTTATCATCCGCCATCTTTTAACCACTCCTCTGGTACACTACCTTCAGCCCATGGGAAACCATAACGATTTGCCCAGTCAGCATAGCTAGTCTTGCTACCTCTGTAAATCTTGTTTGTGGCTCTAACAAATACAAACCTAATATCTAAGTCAGGGTACTGTTGCTTGATTAGCTGCATCTTTACCCTGTCACCCTTATCCAAATGCCCCTTCGCTTCTATGTAGATATCCTGTTCAGGAAGATAGAAGTCTGGCGTATATGTTCGCGGCTTGGGAATGTACTGTAGCTTTGCCTGTTCGTACTCGAAGACAATCTTTTTCTCTGCCAGTGACCTAGCAAGGTTAATCTCGAACTGTGAACGGTAACGTGTTTGTCTCATAATCCTAGCAGCGGAAATCCCGCCTTCACCCCTTCTAGCCTTTTTAACAGATACTGTCCTACTTTTGGGGACCGTCTTTCTAACTGCGATATTTCTTTTGAGATTTCCATTGTCGGCAGACATACTACCAACCCCTGTCGCAAGTGATGAACAATGTTTTGAAATTCCTCTTCGATAAGTTTTATGTCTCGTGTTTCTGTGTCTGACTTCAAAGAACCGTCTGCTGAGAAATTGTCTCGTAAAGTGAGTGGCAAAGATATTTCCAAGCCACGAACTCGTACAGTAGAACGACCACCCCCACGACGTTCATGTGATTCTACGAACACACAGTAAAGCTGCGGATTCAAGTCGAACAGTTCGTGGGGGTACTCACGTGTGTACAATACCGGCATCAGTCTAGTTCCCGCTTGACAAGCTTCGTGTACCAGACGTGAGGCTTGAACCGCGCCTTAGATGTTATCTTAGGAGCTAGTTCTGCATTCTTCCAGCACTTTGTTTTGAAAGAACAGAAGGTACAGGTCTTGGGCATCAAGCGATTACCTGTCTCTGTTTTCTGCCTGTCTATTGTGACTGTCTCAGGAACAGACTGGAATGGTATCTTGAATGGTGCGTCATTGACAATAGCCTCAACACGCTTGTTCGCATCCTCAAGGTATGCCTTGCGGTCTTCAGACTGTTCGCGGGGTGCCTCTACGAAATCCCACTCACCTGTGGATTTGTTGATTACAATCCATCCCCCGAACCGCTTACCTTCTGACTCAGCATATAAGTGTCCCTGCATGACGTACCCGAAAGGGTCATCTTCCTTAATGACATCATAGCCACCGCGCCCAGAAAACTTATTGTCGAACGACCACGGGCTTGCTGTCTTGATATCCCAGACTTCTTCTTCACCATCGATGTTCAAGATAATGTCTAGGGTTCCGTTGACTGTTTGCCCACCCAGTTCGAGGGAACACTTCTTCTGTTCCGCAACGACATCTAGGCCAGCAGCCCGCATCACAAGAATAGCGAATGCTTCTAAAAGGTCACCGGTTGCGAACCGGACAATATCATTATAGGCAACGTCTTGTTTGTTGCCCTGCTTCTCAAGTTGTTGTTGACACAAGGGGCGACCAACACCGGACATACGAACCCGGTAATCACCACGGCTAGAGAACTGTTTCCGCATAGCAGCTTTACAATCCTCGCCAAACTGTTCTATCAGATGTTCGAGGCGAGAGGAGTCAATCTCCCCCCGCCCCGCTTTCTGTAGGAAGTCTTGGACTTCTACGAGTTGTAACATGACTAGCCAGCCAGACGATGTGACAGGTCAATGTCATCAGAAGAAGCAGTAGCTTTCTGTGCAGCTTTGTACTCTGCGAACACAGACTCGTTATGTGCGTTCACTGTGTCGGCAAAGTCCTTCATCAAAGCCTTATCACCGTCTTCCGTACCCGACACTTCCTTTACAAAGGCAAGCTTCGGTGTCCAGTAGACTACACCACCGTTCTTTTGCTTCTCTGTTGTAAACTCAATCAGAGCCTTGTGCATCAGAATCTTACGGTCTGTAAGCTGCTTCTGAATGAAGTCATTTACAGGGCGATAACCAGAACGCTTGAAGTATGCCATGAACGGCATCTGCTCTACAGGTGCTGCAGTACCATCTGCGTATGCTGCTTCAGGTGCGTCAATGATTCCGTAGATTACCTGATTACAGCTAACCGAACGGCTCAACAACACACGAGGGTCATCTTGTCCAAGAGCTTCTTCTTCTTGACGTGACAGACGACCACACTTATTACCGCCCAATGTATCAGGGAAGTCACCAGCTAGCTTGCGCTTCTGCACAGACTTACAGGAGAACTTGCCTTCCTCTTGGTCCCATACAGACCACTCGAAGGTTCGCAGCAAGGGACGGATTTGTACCTTGTCTGAGTAGACAGGGGCTGAACCGTTCCAGATGCGCCATGCACCGCGTCGCAGTAATGTACCATCATCTGTCTCTGTGTCGTAATTGATATTCAATCTAGGCAAACCCATCTTAGGCTTATTGTTTGGGTCAGCCTGTCCACTCATCTCCATGAGTGCTTCTTCATTGCCTGACTCAAACGCAGTCAGGAAGGTGTTCATTTCATCATTTAACATTTCAAGTTCGTTACTCATAATCGTAGATTCCTTTTCTATGAGTGTTAAGCGTAAAGGGATTATACAGTTAATACCTCTTCCAAGTCAAGCCAGTTTTTACCCATTTTTAATTCGATACCCACTGGCATATCATAGGTAATCCCATACCTATTCTTCGATTCCAACGGGATAGCTAACATACATTCAGCCATCACGTCAATACATTTTTTTTCTTCTCCGGGATAGACATCCATCACGATAGAGTCGTGAACCGTGTTGCAAATTACCGAACGCAGGTTTAGTTCGCGAACTTGTTTGTCTAGCATAATCAAGGACATAGGCAGTAGGTCAGCAGTTGCAAACCCCTGAACAGGATAGTTGCAGATTGCAGTCCGGTCTGTTGCTGCACCCCAATCAGTCCACCTTGCATGAGGAAAAGCGTATTGCCTGCCCGAAGGAAGCTGGATGTACTTCTTGGTTACCGCATGTTTCTGCAAGTGTTCGTGCCACTTGGTAACATTATTATACTTTTCCTTGAACGCATTGTAATATCGTTTCTGGTCATCTGTACCCGACACACCACCATAGAGTGGCTTAAAGGTGTGAGCCTTGGCATCTTGCCGCGAACACCCTATGACACTGGCAGTATAGCTATGCACATCTGTACCGGCATCAACATCAGTCTTGATACCCTCATCATCTGCAAGGAAACCAGCTACCCTAAACTCTAGCTGGGCATAGTCCCCTTCAAGTATCGAACCACCCTCGAACCTACTTTCAACAGCCCGCCGTATAATGAAGGTAGTACCTCGTGGCATATTCTGAAAGTTAGGATTGCGGCTCGAAAGGCGACCCGTCGCCGTAACACACTGCATAAATTCTGTGTGTATAAAGCCCGCGCCATCCATGTTGTTTTCCATGCCCTCGACAAACGAACGGAGGTAGGTGCGAACCGCACTGTATCTAATGTAAGCTTCTGCAAATTCACGGGCTTCTCCTCTCAGGGATGTGAACATACTCTCTAGGGTTTCTTTATCTGTCTTGAATCCTGCGGCAGCCACATCGTAGGGGTCACGAGGAACCAGCTTGAACCCTGCAACCTGACCAGTCGATGTATAGCGCACACCGGCTCCCTGACAGGGCTTACAGATTCTAATAGCCTTACCCAGTGTTCCATCCTTCTTGCGGGCTGTATAGCGTCCTACGCCGCCGCAATCGGTACACTGACTGCCACGGGTCTTGAACAGTACATCCGTCTCGTTTACAACGTTGCGTTTGAAGTCGGCACGACTCATCCGTGTGCGGCGTTTTGGTTTGCGTCCTGCACCGCGAATTTCGTGACCCAAGTTAAACAGACCAGCCCAGCGGGACTTGTCCTTTACCTTACAGGAATAGAACAGCTTGGAACGGTCATCCGGGCTGTCCAGATTGATGGGTGTATCCCCCATGGCTTCTGCAGCGAGTTCTTCTAAGCGGCGTTCGAGGGTAAACAGTTCGTCCTCGTATTCGCGGCGAATGTCAGATAGTGTTTGTCTATTAATCTTGATGCCGTTCCGTTCGATGCGGGACAGCACATCTGTCATCTCAAGCGACAGACGCAAAGTGGGCAAGAGTGTTTGGTTGTTCATTGAATAGTTCCTCAAATGTAGTGCCAAAGGCTTCGAGTTGTGCAAGGGCTACTTGCTCTGTGGAAATGACATCAGCCTTTCCATACGTTTCTATTATTTCCCAAGGTATGTCGTAGAATGTCTTGCCTTCTTTAAAGTACGGCGCAACGAGGTCTTTCTCTTTTTGCACATCACTATACTTTTCTGCAAGAGCAGCAAGTGAAAGAGGCCACCTCTGGGAGCGGGCAAGAATATATTCTGCAACCATTGTATCATATACATGTCCCTCATAAACGAACCCGCAGTCGCGAATCCACGATAAATCAAACTTGATGTTTTGTCCCACAACCACGTCGGCTTTGTCAAGAGCAGTTTGAAACAGTTCGAAGGCGAACTCATGTGGTTCGCGAACACTGTGGTAGTAACAGTGATAGTGAACGTGCGGCTCACCTAGCCACTTGTAACCGTTTGAAACCAAAGAGTTTCCGAAGTACGGCAAGGCAGTTGTCGAACCATTGGCTTTGGGTTTGTGGGTTGTCTCCACATCGAAGGTCAAGACATTCATTAGTAATACACCCCCCGCTGCACATCAATGTGACTGGTGAACATACCATGCCAACCATTGAGTTTGTTCTTGGAAATGCAGATGTGCCGTGTGGTGTTCTCTTCTTCTGACGTACCGGTCTTGCCGATACCAATGATGACATCTGCCTCGCCAGCCTTACCGGTTCGCGAACCGTCTAGCATAGCATAGTCGATGAACTGCCGGTCATGTGCCTCAAAGCTTGCCTGACTAACTGACCACACCAGTAGTTTGTTACGCTTGGCAATCTCACGAGCCACGACATATGTTTCCTTTAGGCGTTCATCCCCACGGTTGAACTCACCAGATACCTTGAACTTGTCTAGCTGGTCACAGAACATTACGTCCGGTTCGTTTAGCTGGGCGTATTCGTTTAGCTCTTCCATTGATGTGCCAACCGAATCCATCACAGTGAGGTATGGGGCAATCTCTTCTGCGTACCTGTGGGACAAAGCATCCGCACCTGCAGCCATTTCCTCTCGTGTCAAGCCAAAGAAGCTTTGGATAATTCTTAGCTTTATCTTTTCTGACGGTTCTTCGTTTGCCCAGTAAACTACCTTATGTTTTTGCTTGACGTAACTAGCGGCAACAAAGGCACAGAAGGTTGTCTTTCCCACTTCGGGGCGGGCAAAGATAATCCCAAGGTTACCTCTGTCCATACCGCCAAGGTGTTCTGCCATCAAGTCCCAAGTGAATGGAAAGTCTGGTTCGCCAACCTCTTCTTCCATTAGCTGAACAAAGTCTTTATCCATTTCACTGTAGGTTGTCTTGTCGGACATGCGACCATCTTCGACCATATCAATAAGGGTCTTGAGTTCACCAAAGTGTTCGGACTCACCAGTGAAGATGGCAATAGCCTTCTCACCAATCTGTCTTGCACGGTCACGAACCCAGAAGTTCTTGGTCACGTCTAACTCTAGGTCACCTGCTTCACTAACGTGTTCGCTAAGTTGTGTAATGATTTCAAAGACTTCTTGCTTTGCACTGTGAGGCATAGCAGGGTTCCTGTCCATGAACAGGGAATCCAACTGGTCACGCGATAGGTTCGTGGCGTAGTTCTTATGGGCATAGGTGATGGTATCAAACAAGGTTGCATAACGTCCCTCGAACATGTCGCGGGATATAATGTTCTTTACCTTGTTATAGAAATCATTGTTTAAAATGAATCCCAGAACCTGCAGTTCAATTGATATATTTCTCGAAGGTTGAGTGTCGTTCATCATTGGTCATATCTTTCACATCTTTGTTTAAAACAATTAAATTAGTAGGCCGTATAGCCTGCAGCCTGCGAACCAGTTCGAGGGCTTTCTTTGTAGCATCCTTGTCCAAGGCGACCAGCAATCTATCATACTGACGCAAAGTTGGCAAGTGACTGTCTTGTAGGTTGGTTCCCAAGAGGGCTATCCCCGAAAGAAAACTAGATACACTGCAAGCACTAGCACAGTCTTCCAGAATAACTCCGACACGGCTGGAGCCGCAAACGAAAGGATTACCGGATTTTCCATATCTCCACCATTTTGGTTTGGCATTAACTAAACTACGACCAGCAGCATCAACGGTTCGTCTACCATCTTTAATCAAGTAAACAACACGGTTCATGCGGAAGTCATAACGAATATCGACACGACCAGCAAGGTACGCATCATAGGCATTGACCCTCTTCAAGTATCGCACGGCTTCTTCACTGCGCGACACAGGGACAACGGTATCGGGAAGCTGGAACTCTTGTTCGCAAAGTGGTTCGCGAACTGGCATTGTCTTCTTCAGCAGGGGATGGTAGGGTGTATCGTTTCTGATTCGGAAACCAGTCCGTCCACGAACCCCACAGTCTGCATGAAAACAAAACCATAGGCGTTCGCCATTTGTATCTGAAACGCTAAACGTATTCTTCTTGGCACACGCAGGGCAATCCATCCGTAGACGACCTTCCGGTGCAATTGTCAAACCGTTCACATAATCTTTTAGCCAAGCTGTCATGGGCTTCTCCTATGCCCCGACAAATAACCCACAATAAAAATCCTGTCAACCACATTTTTTTGTTGACGAACGCTTGACAAGCATGATACGCATTATGAACAGTAACCATATAGGGAACCCTATTATGTCTTTTACTATTAAAATAAACCCTATAGCTAAACTATTAAGGGATAAAAAATACAAACATAAAACTATCCCAGATAAAAAGAAATCTAAATTAGATAAACTTGCAAAGAAGGAAATGAATGATGGGAAGACCGGCAAAGATACCTGACCCAACGAAGACGTATAATCTGTTAATGTCTGTCGAACAATATGACAGTCTAGCAGGACACGCTGCACGATTGCAAAAGAAAAGCTTGGAGCAAGTTAGTGTAGGTGATTTAATGCGTGACGCAATCGAACTTTACATTGAAGCATTGGATGAAGATAATGACCCAAACATCTCTACAGACTAAGAAACCTACCATCGAAGTATGGCAACGCAAGGACGGTTCGTGGATTGTTAACGCACCGATATCATCTGTTCGAATCGGAGAGACTGACCGCGAACAGGTGAAGAAAAAGAATTGTGTAGATTACTTGATGGACATTTCCGTGTTCGTGGGAAAAAGTGAAAATGATTGTAAAAAGTGGCTTGACAAGAACCGTCAAGTCTTGGTAAAACTAGGGACACCTTACGAGGTTGCTTAAATTATGGAGCGTGACAGTAATGTCTGTACTTTAAATTTAAGTTCGTAGGGTTGAACAGGGGGAGTGGTTACCCTTTGTTTCCTTTGGTTGGTTGGGAAGCGAGGTCAGATTTATTTCTGGCCTCGTTTTTTTTTGTTGACACCCCTTTTTGTTTCCGATATTGGTTATGTATCAACAGCCGATGGAGAAATGACATGGCTAAAAAACTA
>Ga0181556_1000695_pt1 | contig 35786 bp, 32 predicted proteins | sample 011ome_14_FD_148651 | JGI IMG/M metagenome (GOLD analysis project Ga0181556, IMG submission 148651) | Coastal salt marsh microbial communities from the Groves Creek Marsh, Skidaway Island, Georgia - 011505AT metaG (spades assembly) | ecosystem: Environmental > Aquatic > Marine > Intertidal zone...
GTTTACCCACGTATTGGTGTTCTCACCAGCTGGAGTGCGCATGTTACCAGCGGTTTTTTCGCGTTGTGTGGACTTTTCTCAGAGCCGGTGCGCGGCGGGTTGATGGGTTGTCTGGCACCGGGCGTGCCAACTTTATTCCGGTCACGCTGCTCGATCATGCTATTGATCTGAGCGGTGACGGAATGCGGCTGGCCGAGGCGCGATGCAGCCACGCATCTGCTTATCGCTCCTGCAAGAATTGCCTTATTTGATCTAAGGCCGCGTCGGGAGCAACCATTTCCGTTTTGCCGTCTGAGCGGCGCGTGATTTCAAGATGACCCTCGGCGAGAGAGCGCTCGCCAATGGTCGCGCGGACAGGCATTCCCAATAACTCCATTTCCGCGAATTTGACCCCGGGGCGCTCGGGTCGATCATCCATGAAGACTGACAAGCCAGCGGCGTTACAGGCCGCATAGAGCGCCTCGGTGGCGCTGCGCACGGCCTCAGATTTGTCCATGCCCAAGGGTACGATCGCGAGGTCAAAGGGCGCCATCGCGGCTGGCCAAATAATGCCTTTATCGTCATGGTTTTGCTCGATAGCGGCGGCGACAATCCGCGTAACGCCAATACCGTAACAGCCCATGACCATGGCCTGGTGACGGCCTTGATCATCCAGCACCGTCGCATTCATCGCCTCAGAGTACTTGGTGCCGAGCTGAAAGATATGCCCGACCTCGATGCCGCGGCGAATTTCCAGCGTGCCGTTGCCACAGGGGCTCGGGTCTCCACTGATAATTTCTCGAATATCTGCCACCTCAAACGCCGGAACATCACGGTGCCAGAGCGCACCCTTGAGATGATGGCCGTCTTTGTTGGCGCCACAGACAAAGTCGGTCATGGCGGCGGCGCTGTGATCTACGATGATGCGTACCGGCATGCCCACCGGACCCAGCGAACCAAAACCCGCGCCCAGCCTGGTCTTGACTTCGTCTGCATCGGCCAACGTCAATGGAGACAATAGTCCGGGTAGCTTTGCCGCTTTGATCGCGTTTAATCGGTGATCTCCTCTCACGATCAACGCAATTAGGTCATTTTGCTCACCTTTGGCGAGTAGCGTTTTTACCGACCGATCAGCCGGCACATCAAAACGCGCGGCGAGGTCATCGATCGTCGTCACGCCCGGAGTGGCAAACTCCTCCAGTTCCGGGGGCGGAGCTTCGCTTGGCGCGACGCTCTCGCTAGGTAGTCCGGGCGCCAGTTCAACGTTAGCGGCGTAGTCGCTGGCGGTGGAAAAGGCGATGGCGTCCTCGCCCGATTCAGCCAACACATGGAATTCGTGGGAATGGTTTCCTCCAATCGCGCCGGTGTCAGCCTCCACTGCACGAAAATCCAGACCCAGCCGCGAGAAGATGGTTGAGTAAGCTTTGTGCATTCGCCAGTAGGTTTCTTCTTGCGAGGCTTGATCGATGTGAAATGAATAGGCGTCCTTCATGATGAATTCGCGAGAGCGCATAATGCCGAACCGCGGACGTATTTCGTCGCGGAATTTGGTTTGAATCTGAAACAGATTGACGGGGAGCTGCTTGTAACTCTTGATTTCAGTTCTGGCAATGTGTGTAACGATTTCCTCGTGAGTGGGTCCCAAGCAAAAAGGCCGTTCGTGCCGGTCTGTCAGGCGGCATAGCTCGGGGCCGTAGAGCTCCCATCGACCGGATTCCTCCCATAGCTCTCCTGGCTGGACTACCGGCATCGACACTTCGAGTGCGCCGGCACGCTCCATTTCTTCGCGAATAATTCGCTCTACCTTGCGCAGGACTCTGAGACCCAGCGGCATCCAGTTATAGATGCCCGCAGAAACACGTCTTATTAGCCCGGCGCGCAGCATGAGTTGATGGCTGATCACCTCGGCGTCGGACGGTGTTTCTTTCAGGGTGGATAGTAAGAACTCGCTGGCGCGCATGGCAGACTCCAATGACAGGAATGACATTCTAATGTTCGAAGGTAGACCAGTACAGACGGCGGCAGTGATCAGTCGCATCCCGGGGGCGATGACAAGCGCTTCATTGTCATTCCGCAGAAATATCGATAAAAACAGTCCGAAGGAGGGTTGTTTCGGGCGTCGGACTGGTGTTGAATCTCGGCGACTGCGGGTTGCCGCTTGTCTCTCACAAAACCATCCATCGATAGAGGTGTTAACTTAATGGCTAAGAAAGCTACCCCGAAAGCGCCATCAAAAATGAAGGCGGTAAAGGAAAAAATGACCAAGTCGCAAATGATCTCAGCGTTGTCAGATGATAGCGGTCTCTCCAAGAAGGAAGTTTCGTCTGTGCTCGGTTCTCTGGAGCGACTCATTGAGGCGAGTATTGGAAAGCGTGGGGCAGGCGAGTTCACTTTGCCCGGGCTGATGAAAATCTCCACGGTTCGCAAGCCTGCCGTGAAAGCGCGCAAGGGCATCAATCCCTTCACCGGGGAAGAAACGATGTTCAAGGCCAAGCCTGCGAGCACAGCGGTTAAGGTACGCCCCCTGAAGAAGATGAAAGAGTTCGCCAACTAAGCGACCTTTTCCCGCGGCTCCCTTTGGGGAGCCGCCACCCACCATGGCGATTGCGATCGCGCCGGCTAAATCCTCACACCCTTTTCATCTTTTACTGCAACAGCGTTTACGGTACGCTCCGCGCCCTTGTAAAACTTTCCGAAAGACCTCATGTGTACATCCGAGCCGAGGCGGCTCTATCCATGAGGAGGGCCTGTTATGCCGATATATGAGTACTGTTGTAGAGACTGCGGTCACCGTCTGGAAGCCATTCAGCGGCTTGCGGATGAGCCGCTGACCGACTGCCCCATGTGTGACCAGCCGAGTCTAAAAAAGCAAGTCAGCGCGCCATCTTTTCGTCTGTCCGGGGGCGGTTGGTATGAGACCGATTTCAAGACCGGTGATAAAAAGAATCTCGCAGGAGATCGCGGCAGCGCCTCTGGTAGCGACACATCCAGCAAAGATTCAAGTCAGTCTGGATCGAGCGATACCGCGAAGAAGCCCGCCGAAAAATCCGCCGCACCTGCCAAAAGTGAGAGCACCAAGGCGACTTGAGCGCGAAAACTGAATAACAATGGAGAGACTCATGCGCAGTCATTATTGCGGCCTGGTCGATGAGAAGCTGATAGATGAAACCGTGACATTGTGTGGTTGGGTTGACCGACGCCGAGATCACGGGGGTGTGATATTTCTCGATATGCGAGATCGTGAGGGTGTGGTGCAGGTGGTTTTTGACCCCGACACGGAAGAGCACTTTCAGCGTGCTGACAGTGTCCGCAGTGAATATGTTCTTCGTATCACTGGTCGGGTGCGCGCGCGAACTGAAGAGACTATCAATCCCAATATGGCCTCAGGTCGCATAGAGGTGCTCGGGAAAACATTGGAAATTCTCAGCAGCGCACAAACGCCGCCCTTTCCGCTTGATGCCCACCATTCGGTCGGAGAGGACGTGCGTTTGAAGTACCGCTACATGGATCTGCGCCGTCCCGAGATGCAGCGAAATCTTATCGCACGCGCCCGCATTACTTCTGCGATCAGGCGTTACCTAGATGACCATGGTTTCCTCGACATCGAGACACCTATCCTCACCCGGGCCACCCCTGAAGGCGCGAGGGATTATCTGGTCCCCAGTCGTACTCAGACAGGCGCTTTTTTTGCGCTTCCCCAGTCGCCTCAGCTGTTCAAGCAGCTACTGATGGTGTCCGGTTTCGATCGCTATTACCAAATCGCGCGTTGCTTTAGAGATGAGGATCTCCGAGCAGATCGACAGCCTGAATTTACACAAATTGATATCGAGACCTCCTTTCTGGACGCCGAAGCGGTCATGTCTATTACCGAGGGCATGATTCGTCAGTTATTCCAGGAACAGTTGGAAGTAGATCTCGGTGAATTTCCGCGAATGAGTTGGGCAGACGCGATGGAGCGTTATGGCTCTGATAAACCTGATCTCCGCATCGATTGGCAGCTGGTATCGATCGATGATTTGATGACGGACGTCGATTTCAAAGTATTCAGCGGCCCCGCGCAGGATCCAGACAGCCGGGTGGCGGCATTGAGAGTGCCGGGCGGCGCGAGCCTGTCCCGAAAAGAGATTGACGACTACACCCAGTTTGTCGGGGTTTACGGCGCGCGCGGGCTGGCATGGATAAAGGTGAACGACCTCTCTGCTGGAATCGATGGCCTGCAGTCACCAATTATCAAGTTTATGCCCGAAGCAACAGTGACCGCGCTACTGGATCGACTTGGCGCAGAAGCCGGCGATATTTTGTTTTTTGGAGCGGATAAGCGCTCTGTCGTAAACGAATCTTTGGGGGCGCTGCGATTGAAGTTGGCGGCGGATCTCGATCGTGTTCAAGACGGGTGGGCGCCCCTGTGGGTTGTGGATTTCCCCATGTTCGAGCGCGACGATCGCGGTGGATTGACGGCTTTGCATCATCCGTTTACGGCACCGTCTTGCTCAGCAGAGGCTCTGAAAGCCGAGCCGGAATCGGCACTCTCCCAAGCCTACGATATGGTGCTTAACGGCAGTGAAATTGGTGGCGGGTCTGTGCGGATTCACGATCAATCCATGCAAAAAATCGTTTTCGAGTTGTTGGGCATTGACGAGGCTGAAGCGGAGGCCAAGTTTGGCTTTCTGTTGGGCGCTTTGCGACATGGTGCGCCTCCCCATGCTGGACTTGCGTTCGGGTTGGACCGACTGGTGATGCTCATGGTGGGTGGGCACTCCATCAGGGACGTCATTGCGTTTCCCAAAACCCAGAGCGCCCAGTGTGTTCTGACAGAAGCGCCGGGTTTGGTGTCTGATCAGCAGCTCAAGGAGCTTTCGCTGAGACCGAGGCGGACAGAACCCCAATCGGACGCGTGAGAAGTTAACGATGGCAGGCCATAGTAAATGGGCAAATATAAAGCACCGCAAAGCGGCGCAGGATGCCAAGCGCGGTAAGCTTTTCACCAAGTTGATCCGGGAGCTGGTTGTCGCGGCTAGGGCAGGAGGTGCGATAGTCGAAGATAACCCTCGCCTGCGCGCTGCGGTGGATAAAGCCCTGGGCGCCAATATGAAGCGTGACACCATCGATAACGCGATTGCCCGTGGCGCGGGGACCAACGACGCCGACAACATGGAAGAACTCACCTATGAGGGCTATGCGGTGGGGGGCGTGGCGGTATTGGTTGAGGTGATGACCGATAATCGGAACCGAACCGTTGCAGAAGTGCGCCATGCTTTTACCAAGCGTGGTGGCAACTTGGGGACCGACGGGTCGGTTGCCTATTTGTTTGCGAGAACCGGGCTCATTCAATTTTCCCCGGGAGCAGACGAGGACGCGATTATGGAGGTTGCGTTGGAGTCAGGTGCCGACGACGTAGTGACCGACGTCGAAGGCGCTATTGATGTGCTCACCCCCTGGGAAAGCCTGACCGATGTTCGCGATGCGCTCCTGGCTGCAGGGCTCGTGCCGTTGCACGCGGAGGTTACGATGCTACCCAGCACGGCGGTTACGGTCGACGCGGACAACGCGCCGGCGGTGGTGGGTTTGATCGATATGTTGGAAGATCTGGATGATGTGCAAAATGTCTATTCCAACGCGGACATCCCCGAATCGGTGTTGGCTGAGCTCTAAATGACGTTTGTGCCGTAATCGTTCACACTAATCGCTCTTTGTGACCGGTTGCCAGCATGACAACTATTCTTGGGGTCGACCCTGGATCGCGGAAAACAGGTTTCGGCATTTTGCGTGTCGAGCGAGGGCGCTCTATTTATGTCGCCAGCGGCACCATTCGTTTGCCGGTTAAAGAGCACCTTGCGGGGCGTTTGCGCGTGCTGTTCCAATCGCTAACGGAAATTATCGACACCTACGCGCCCACCGAGGCGGCGATAGAGCAGGTCTTTATGGCAAAAAGTGCAGATTCGGCACTCAAACTGGGTCATGCGAGAGGCGCAGCGATGGTTGCCTGTGTGACCAGAGAGCTAGTCGTTCATGAGTATGCTGCGCGTCAGATCAAGCAGTCCGTTGTTGGGACCGGTGCCGCCACCAAGCAACAGGTGCAGCATATGGTGGTGGCGCTTTTGGGATTATCTGAGACCCCCCCTGAAGATGCCGCGGATGGATTGGCCGCGGCACTGTGTCACTGCCATGCGTCGGGCTTGTCCACTGCGTTGTCGGCGGGCGGCTTTAGGGCCGGGCGGTTGAGGTAGAGTGACGACATGATTGGACAACTGCGCGGTACGCTCATTGGCAAGCAAGTGCCTGATATTCTGGTTGAGGTGGGCGGTATTGGTTACGAAGTTCAGGTGCCGATGACGACGCTGTATCAACTTCCAGAACTCGGTCAGGAGGTGACGCTTCTCACTCACTTTGTCGTGCGCGAGGATGCACAGCTGCTTTACGGGTTTCTTGAACCCGCGGACCGCCGTCTTTTTCGCGAGCTGATAAAAGTCAGCGGTGTGGGACCGCGGCTCGCGCTGACGTTGCTTTCTGGCATGGATGCCTCTGATTTTGCGCGTTGTTTGCAGCGTGATGATGTCTCTGCTCTAGTGGCTTTGCCGGGTGTAGGACGCAAAACAGCGGAGCGCTTGTTGGTGGAGATGCGGGATAAGGCGGGGGATTGGCTCGATGAATTGTCGCCGGGAGCGATGGGGAGTACGGCGACTCCTGAGCGGGGCAATACTCAACCTGACCAGCGTTCGGAGGCGGAGCATGCATTGGTGTCTTTGGGCTATAAACTCACCGAGGCGGCGAAGTTGATCGCTAGTGTTGATGCGCCCGAGAGCACGTCTACCGAAGAATTAATTCGTCTGGCTCTGCGACTTGCGGGCGGCAACAAAGGGTGATGGGTCAGATTGAGGTCGTGGCATGGTAATTGAAACTGATCGGTTGGTCGCCGCCGGTGCGCCCGATCAGGGCGATGAGGCCATGGATCGCGCGATCAGACCGCGGCGGCTGGTTGATTACATCGGCCAACGCGTGGTTTGTGAGCAGATGGAGATTTTTCTCGCTGCCGCGCGTGGGCGCGGTGAGCCGCTGGACCACACATTGATTTTTGGCCCGCCTGGGCTGGGTAAGACAACGTTGGCGAGCATTGTCGCAGCGGAAATGGGTGTTCAGCTGAGAACGACCAGTGGCCCGGTGCTGGAAAAAGCGGGCGACGTCGCTGCGTTGATGACGAATCTAGAACCGGGTGACGTGCTTTTCATCGATGAGATTCATCGCTTGAGTCCGTATGTCGAGGAAGTCTTGTACCCCGCGATGGAGGATTTTCAACTCGATATCATGATTGGCGAAGGCCCTGCGGCGAGATCAATAAAACTCGATTTACCCCCGTTTACACTGGTGGGCGCTACCACCCGCGCGGGATTGCTCACTTCACCGCTCCGGGATCGGTTCGGGATTGTCCAGCGATTGGAGTTTTACGACGCTGCTGAGCTCAGCGAGATTGTTAAACGCGCGGCAGGCATTCTCACTATTCCTATCGAGGACGCGGGTGCAGCGGCTATCGCCCGTCGTTCCCGCGGTACGCCGCGCATTGCTAACCGGTTACTTCGGCGCGTGCGCGATTACGCGGAGGTAAAAGCGGACGGCAGTGTGACCGCACCGGTGGCCGAAGCCGCGTTGGATATGCTGAGTGTAGACGCGCAAGGTTTTGATCATCTGGATCGGCGCCTACTGCTACTGATGATTGAGAAGTTTGATGGTGGTCCTGTAGGCGTGGACAGTTTGGCTGCGGCGCTGTCGGAAGAGCGGGGCACCATCGAAGACGTGCTCGAGCCCTTCCTGATTCAGCAGGGATTTATCCTTCGGACACCGAGGGGTCGCATCGCGACGCGCCACGCCTATGCTCATTTAGGCATTACTTTTCAGGGGTCAGCGGCGGAAACTCTCACTCTGGATCTGGAAGAGCCAGCGCCGTGAAGGAATTTTCCTTGCCGATTCGAGTCTACATTGAGGATACCGACGCGGGTGGGATCGTTTATTACGTTAATTACCTGAAGTACCTTGAGCGCGCGCGCACAGAGTTTATGCGCGATCTGGGTGTGCACCGGGCCGCAGTCTCAGATGAAGGCTGGGGGTTTGTGGTGTCACGTTTATCAGTCAGCTATCTCAAGCCGGCAAAACTGGATGACGAGATTATGGCGACGGCCATTACGCAGCGCGTGGGGGGCGCGACGGTCGAGTTTACGCAGCGTATTCATCGTGGGGACAACGTGCTACTGACAGCCGATGTTCAAATTGCGTGTGTTGATCAAATGACAGGCCGGCCGCGCCGGCTTCAGTGCGACATAAAGGAGCGGTTGCTAGCCGCCATGACAACCGAAAGGGATCAGGTATGACACAGGAACTAGGTTTATTGGAGCTGGTTCTGGGCGCCAGTTTACTGGTACAGATTGTGATGTTGATTCTGGTACTGGCATCCATTACCTCCTGGTTTTTGATTATTCAGCGCACGATGCTCATGCGCCGAACAGACGATGAGCTGTTGTCATTTGAAGAGCGATTCTGGTCAGGCATTGACCTTGCGCAGTTATACCGAGAAGGCAATCAGGCTGTTGCCGACGGGCAATTGCCAACGGGCGTGGAAAGTCTTTTTCGCGCGGGCTTTAAGGAATTTTCGCGGTTGTCACAACAATCCGATATTGACGCCGACGGCATGTTGGAGGGCTCGCGCCGGGCAATGAAGGTTGCTTTGATGCGAGAAACAGATCGCATAGAGCAACACCTGCCGTTCTTGGCCTCAGTGGGATCCACGAGTCCCTATATTGGTCTGTTTGGAACGGTTTGGGGCATTATGCATTCATTCAGGGGGCTGGCTAATGCAACCCAAGCCACTCTGGCAACTGTTGCCCCGGGCATCTCGGAGGCGCTCATCGCCACGGCGATGGGCCTGTTCGCCGCGATCCCTGCGGTTTTGGCTTATAACAAACTGGCTGCCCGTAGCGATGTGTTACTCAATCGTTATGAGACCTTTGTTGACGAATTTTCGGGCATTCTTCAGCGTCAGGCCTACGCATTGAAAGCTCAGCAGGGGCAAAGACGATGACAGTGAGAAGGCGGCGCATGCTGGCCGAAATCAATGTCGTGCCCTACATCGACGTGATGTTGGTGCTACTGGTCATTTTTATGGTCACCGCACCCATGTTGATGCAGGGAGTAGACGTCAAGTTACCGCAAGCGGCAGCGGCACCTGTCGCCAATCAAGATGCTGAACCTCTGATCGTCTCGATCAATGACCGCGGACAGCTTTTTTTGAACCTCGGTGTGGATGAGAAGCAGGCGCTTGAGTTGGCGACGATTCGTCAGCGCGTTGCCGCGGTATTGAGGCGCTCTCCCGAGAAGCCGGTGCTGGTATGGGGAGATCAGCGTGTTCCTTATGGTGATGTGGTGGTGGTGATGACGGCGCTGCAAGAAGCAGGGGCGCCGTCGGTAGGGCTGGTGACCGAGAACCCTGCTGTCGACGGATGACCGAGTGATGATGGGTGATCGGCTACTTTTTATCGGTTTGCCGACGTTATTGTCGTTGCTGTTTCACGTGGCGGTTGTGCTGCTTTTGTTCTTGCGTTGGTCTGGGCCTGCGGAGGTCGTTGCATCGGTGCCGGTCGCACTGCCCATTCAGGCAACAATAGTGCGATCACAACCCGCGAAGGCGGCGACTGCGCCCATACCGAAACCAAAACCCAAACCAAAACCAAAATCAAAACCCACGGAGGCTCCTGCGGCAAAGCCAGCGCCGTCGCCAGCCAAGGTTGACCCAAAACCTAACCCGCCTGAACCGGCCCTGCCGAAGGAAGACGCATTGCAAATGGATGCCCAGCAGTTGGCTGCGCTAACCCGCGAGGAATTAACGTCTCTGATCGATTCAGAGCAAGTAGCGGGCGGGTCAGTTGAGCCTTCTCTGCGAGATGTGGTCGCCGCAACAATTCAGGCGGCGGTGATTGGTCGATGGACCCGCCCTCCCAGTGCGCGTAACGGCATGGTGTCCATATTGTCGATACAATTGATCCCGACGGGAGAGGTCGTTGGGGTTGGCGTTGTGCAATCCAGCGGTAACACGGCATTTGATCGCAGTGCCATGACTGCCGTAGAACGTGTTGGGCGTTTCCCCGAAGTCACGAAATTAGACAGCCGGACCTTTGAAGCGAACTTTCGCCGTTTTCAATTGGTATTCAAGCCCGAGGATTTGAGGTACTGACAATGCTCATGAGAAATTTCTTCGCCGTTCTGATGGCTGTTTATGTGTCCTGTGCGTCGGCGGAGTTGCAGATCGAAATCAATCAGGGTGTAGAGAATCCCACGCCCGTCGCGATCGTGCCCTTTGCTTGGCAGGGTGTGGGCGCGGCGCCGGAGGATGTGGCTCAGATAATCGACTCAGACTTGGCGCGTAGTGGTCAGTTTTCGCCCGTGAGCCGGCGCGACATGTTGAGCTTCCCAAGCCGAGAATCCGAGCTCTTTTTCAGGGATTGGCGTGCGATCTCTGCCGAGTATGTCCTCATTGGCAGAGTCAGCGTGGGAACTCAGGCCAGAGTAGATTTTCAGCTTTTCGATGTGACTCGGCAAACGGCCGTGGAAACGGGGACCGTAACAGGCCCGGTGAGCGAGTTACGAATGCTGGCGCACCGGGTCTCAGATCAGGTTTATGAAACCCTGTCCGGCATCCCCGGCGCGTTTGCCACGCGTCTGCTTTACGTCTCCGTTACGCGTAACCCCCAAGGCAAAGATTTTTATCGCCTGACGCTGGCTGACTCCGATGGGAGACGGCCGATTGTCCTGCTGGAAGGCCGTGATCCTATTCTGTCCCCCACTTGGTCTCCTGACGGTCGCGAGATCGCCTACGTTTCTTTTGAGACATCGCGGCCCGCTATTTATAGGCAAAACCTGCTCACTGGTCAGCGCGAGCAGTTGACCAATTTCAAGGGATTGAACAATTCCCCAGCCTGGTCGCCAGATGGAAACACCATGGCCTTGGTGCTCTCAAAGGATGGCAACCCTGACATCTATCTTCTGAATTTATCCAGTCGGTCGCTGACAAGATTAACGCGCCATTTCGCGATTGATACCGAACCTACATGGATGCCCGATGGGAAGTCACTGCTATTTACCTCGGATCGTGGAGGGCGGCCCCAGATTTACCGCTATGACTTGCGGACTAACAAAATAGATCGGGTGACTTTTGAGGGTCCCTACAACGCGAGGGCCAGAGTCGCTCAGGATGGTCGCAATGTGGCTTTGGTACATCAACGTGATGGCCGATATCACATCGCGGTATTCGACCTGGTGACAGACCGTTTGACGGTATTGACCGAGACGAGCCTCGATGAAAGCCCTAGTATCGCCCCCAATGGTTCGATCGTTCTCTACGCCACTAAACGGGGTGAAGAGAGCATTCTAGGGGCCGTAGCGGTGGATGGCGGCGTTAGATTCAGCTTGCCCTCCCGCGAGGGGAGCGTTCAGGAGCCCGCTTGGTCGCCCTATGTGACACCTTGAGTTTTTACGCAATTTTTTTGCGGCGGGCAGAGGAAAATAGGGTGTTTATGCGCTACATTATGCGTATCTGGGGTACCACACATCGGGGAAAGGTAAGCACCATGAAAAATGTATCGCTTTATGCAAAGTGGCTAGGACTGGTATTCGCAGCGCTGATCTTGGCGGCCTGTTCGGGTAACGATACCAAGGAGCAGGAGGCAGCAGCAGCTGCGGCCGCCGAGCAGGCGGCCCAAGAAGCAGCCGCACAGGAAGCCGCGCAAGAGCGTGCGCAGGCGGAGGCGGCCGCTAATCAAAGGGAAGCCGAAGCAGAGGCGGCGGCCATGGGCACGGTCTTTTATTTTGGTTTTGACAGCTCGTCTTTAACTGACGAGGCGCGCACACAGGTAGATGCCCATATTGCAGCATTGCTTGGCAACAACGACAGCATCCGTCTTGAAGGCCACACCGACGAGCGAGGCACGCGGGAATACAACCTCGCCCTAGGCGAGCGCCGTGCCAATGCCGTCCGTGACTATATGGTCGCTAATGGCGTTCCAAGCTACCGCATAGAAACGGTCAGTTATGGCGAAGAAAATCCCGTAGCCTACGGCTCGGGCGAGAGCAATTGGCAACAGAACCGTCGCGTTGAGCTCAAATAAATAAGGGAAAGACAGTGACAGCTTTACCCCTCAAGCCGGCGCTCTTCGCCGGCTTTTTGTTGTTAGGCACCACCTTGCCTGTCGCCGCTCAGGATTATGTTGACGTGGAAGCTGAGCGCCGTGCCGCAGCACAGAATCCCGGTGCGCCACAGCGAGCTGTTGCCGAAGATGCTGCTGCCGACTACGCCGGTATTCGCCCTTACTCAGGCTCAACAACGGTCGCCTCACCGCCTTCTGATGTCAGCGGACCGGTCATCTCTGGTAGCGACTCCGGCAGCTTGGTGCTGCGCGTACAGCAGCTCGAGGCAGATGTCAGGCGCCTAACCGGGCTTTTGGAAGAAGCCAACCAAGCGTTGGTGCGAATGGAGGCCCAAAGCCTGGAACGGTATGTTGATCTGGATCGTCGTATTGCTGCTGGTGCCACAACGGACGTCACCGTGGGCGCGGGAGATGCCGCGACCTCCGCTGCGATAGCGACACCTGTGGCCGGAGGCGCGGCGCCGGGGCCGGGACGCACAGGGGCAGCGGATCCGCAGGCGGGCGAGGAGGCTGCCTATCGAGCGGCATACGAGTTGGTGCGCGAGAAGTCATTCGATGCAGCAGTCGCGGCTTTTCTCGCGTTTCTGGAGGATTTCCCCTTCGGCCGCTACGCCCCTAATGCACACTACTGGCTGGGCGAGCTGTATCTGGTGATCGATCCCCCCGACCCGGAACTGGCGCGGCAGAGTTTCAAGATGCTGTTGGATCAGTATCCCGCTGATCCCAAAGTACCCGATGCGCTTTACAAGCTTGGTCGCGTACAGTTCATCAAGGGTAATCGACAGCGATCGCAGGAATACCTCGACGCAGTGATTCGCGAGTACCCGTCTCATGCGGCGGCGCAGTTGGCGCGGCAGTTTTTGCTGGAAAATTTTTAGGCATTTTCAGCTTGTACAAGATTTTTTCGATTGAATGTGATGGATGATTCTTCTACCGAAGTCGAGCCAAAACGACGCGGAGTAGAACGGTTGCTTTTTACGTTGGTTAACTCCGGCCGCGCTCTGCTCTATTTGCTAAGAAACGAAGCTGCGTTTCAGCAGGAGCTGGCGCTAGCGTGCGTGCTCATTCCGGCAGCGATTTTCTTGCCAACTACTGCGGTTGAGTTTGCCCTTCTCGTGGGATCCGTTATTACAGTGCTTATCGTCGAAGTCCTTAACACGGCCATTGAGGTAGTGATCAACCGCATCGGGCTGGAACGCAACGCTTTATCAGGTCTCGCCAAAGATTTGGGGTCCGCTGCGGTGACGCTTGCGTTGATTCTCTGGGCAGTGGTGTGGGGTTCGATATTATCCAGCTACTGGATAACTGGGGTTTAATAGGACTTGAATTTTCAGCCGTTAGCGTTAGCATACGCGGCTTCCCTGTTTTGGGCCGTTAGCTCAGTCGGTAGAGCAGTTGGCTTTTAACCAATTGGTCGCTGGTTCGAACCCAGCACGGCCCACCATTATGGCAAACCACCCCCGGGTGGTTTTTTTGTGACTTGCCTGGGCAGAGCGTTTCATTGTGAGCAGGCACCCACGTGGCGGAGAGACTTGTGTCATCATCTTTTTATCCCCCTTTGCGCACCCTGATGGGACCGGGCCCCTCGGATGTTTCTCCAAGAGTACTGGCGGCCTCTGCCCGGCCCACGATAGGACATCTCGATCCGCTATTTGTTGGTCTGATGGATGACGTAAAGCGCTTGTTGCAATTTGCATTCCAGACCAAGAACGAACTCACCATTCCGCTGTCCGCTCCGGGATCGGCGGGAATGGAGGCGGCGTTCGTCAATCTTCTCGAGCCGGGTGACAAGGCGATCGTTTGTCAGAACGGTGTCTTTGGCGGGCGAATGAGAGAAAACGTTGAGCGGTGCGGTGCCACGGCCGTGATGGTTCAGGACCGTTGGGGAGATCCTGTCGATCCTGAAAAAGTGTCAGAGGCCATCGAGGCCAACCCGGATGCCAAGCTTGTGGCATTTGTTCACGCAGAAACCTCCACCGGTGTGCGCAGTGATGCCCAGCAGCTCTGCCAGCTCGCCAAGGCGGCGGGAATGTTGACGATTGTGGACGCCGTGACATCGCTTGCCGGTATCGATCTGCGGGTCGATGACTGGGGGGCCGACGTGGTGTATTCCGGCACGCAGAAATGTTTGTCGAGCTTGCCGGGTATCGCGCCGATCACCTTCAGCTCAAATGCAGTGACTGCGATAACATCGCGCACTCATAAAGTTCAGAGCTGGTTTTTGGATATGAATCTGATCATGGGTTACTGGGGTGATGGGGCCAAACGTACTTACCACCACACGGCACCGGTCAATGCGATTTATGCGCTACACGAGTCCCTGCTGATGTTAGATGAGGAGGGCTTGCAGCGGAGCTTTGCGCGACACCACCAGAATCATGTCGCATTGGCTGCGGGTCTCACAGAACTGGGCCTTGAACTGGCGGTAGCCGAACCATGGCGACTGCCACAGCTCAACGCGGTGTCCATCCCTGAGGGTAAGGACGATGCGGGTATCCGTGTTCGGTTGCTAGAGGAGTTTAATCTTGAGGTAGGTGCTGGCCTCGGCGAACTTGCGGGTAAGCAATGGCGTATTGGTCTAATGGGCACTAGCAGCAGCGCTACCAACGTCAACCGATGTTTGTTGGCGCTTAAATCAGTATTTGCGGCGTAGACGCTTTGCTCCGCGTGCTGCTCCTCTTTGTGCGTCTATCTCGCCTAGCAACCGTTCAATCTGGCTAATCAGAGGCCAACGGGAAGGTTTGACTTGCCCAAGCTTGCCACTCCTCTGTGGACAGACAGGTCTTCCCATTATCAATTTCTGACTCAATCCAGATCGTATCGCCCAGTTCCCGCAACGTCACGGTCGATAGACCTCTGCAATAAAAATAGTCAGCGACGTTTTCAGCAGTCAGCACGCCAGCGCTATTGGTTGGCGCCACGGATACGTTGGAGGCCTGCACAGTAAACCTGACTTCGCCGGAGAACAGGAGAGGAGATTGCATATACAGGCGCGATCCATGGTCAATTTGAACCGTCCCATTGGTGCCACCCAAAATCAGGGCCGGCACGGAAGGGACACCCCCGAAAAAGTGCATGTCTGCGCCAGTGAGCCGGATGGGGAAGCCGCCATCGTTTGTGGTGATGTTAAATCCGCCAGGGCGATTAGCGTTAGCACTTCGCACAGACACGCTAGAGCCGCTCTCAGCCGTTAAGCCAACACCCGTTCCTTCGATGGTTATCTGACCGTAAACGTACAGTGCGGCATTATTGGTCAGAGCAATGCCGGCCCCAGGATGAGTCCCGCCGCCATTGATCGATACATTTCCAAGATACGGGTTAGCCGCGTGTTGGGCGCGGATAGGTGTTGCCCAGGGAGAGTTGGCATGCGTGGTAATGGTGACATTGTTCATGTCACCGGCGGAGCCTCTGGAGAACAGTGCGGCGTAGTTGTCGTACGCTCCCATCTCGAGATCGACGCCCCCGACATAAAGACCTCCTCCGAAAGAAGACACCAGTCCCATTCTGGAGCACGGAGGGGACAACCCCGGAAACCGGAGGTTGCAATCGGGATTGGGGATAACCTTGGGACGCTGCGATAAACCTGGGGTCGCTTGAATATTGATGACTTGACCGTGCTCTTGCACTATCGGAGCACCTTCGTACGTGGCATCACCCAAATAGAGCGACGTAATGTCGCCATAGCAATCGCCAATGATATAGAAGAGGATATAAGAGTACTGGCTGTGCTCTACATAAGCGCGATTCAGTGCGTAGGGATCATCGGTACAGTCAACATTCTCAAGAATCAGTTTTCCACCTAGGAGTTCTACCAGTTCACCGGCGCTGGTGTTTGCGGCTTCTGCTACGGCTTCAGGGCTGATGCGCGCCGAGCCATTGGGTTTGATGCGCACAAGACGGTCGGAGGTATCCTCGAGACGCAAGACTCTGGCCTCTAATTCGAGGGCTTTATTAGAAAGAACGAGGTTATTACTGTTGACCTCAGACGCGACTGCTGGCGTGCCGTCAGAAAATTCTTTTATTCCTTCGAGCTGCTCTGCTAAGGCTTGTGTTGCTATAGCGGTAAATAGCAATGGAATTAAAAATTGGGCTGTGCGCATCAACCTATCTTGCCTTCTAGCAGCGGCGTGTCAGCAAATTTTCGACTATTGGTCACAGACGCGCAAGCACCTATTTTTCTTCGTGGAAAAGGTCAGTCTACAGACCATAATTGATGGACTGCTAGTGACAGAAAAGGTCGTTGATGGAGCTACTTTTAGCGGAACTGGCTCAGAAGCGTTCAGCAACGATAGCTGGGCTCCTCTTGATCCAGAATGGCTCTGAGTTGGGCAAAATGTCGCTCGGCTTGTTCGGGATAACTTTCCAATTGCCTCGCAGTTTTTTCAGCGACGTCATCGGATAACACGCGCAGTGGTCGTCCCGTCCAAAGCGCCTTGATGTAGGTCTCGGCTGCGCGCTCAAAGTAGAACAGTCGATTGAAGGCGTCTGCAACATCCTTGCCGATGACCATCACGCCGTGGTGGCACATAATGAGTACCAGCTTGTCCGGATTAGACAGCTGTCGACAGCACCTCTCGGCTTCCTCCTCAACCGCCAGTCCATCGTAATCTTTATCAATCGCGTAGCGATTGAAAAACATGGCACAGTTTTGATCTATTGGTGGCAGGCGAGGGTCTTCCAGCGTGGAGAGGATGGTGGCGTGCATTGAGTGCACATGGAGCGCGACGCGGGCATGAGGGCACAGACGGTGCAGTGCCCCGTGCAGCCCCCATGCCGTAGGGTCAGGGGCATCGGGGCGGCTCATCGTTTGCGGATCGTTGGCATCAACGAGGATCAGATCAGAGGCTTTGATTCTGGAGAAATGCGATTGATTGGGATTCATCAAAAATTGCGTGCCGCCAGCGTTAACGGCGACAGAGAAATGGTTAGCTACGCCTTCATGAAAATTGAGTCGCGCAGCCCATCGAAACGCTGCGGCGAGATCTCGTCGTTGGGCGCCATGATCCAACGCGGCTTCTAAGGTTTGAGCTGAGCCGGCACTCGACACTGGTGTCATGGTGAATTCCAATAGTTCACACACCGTCACGATAGCACTGCTACTGCCGCGATGTGACCCCTGAACTTTATTACCCTACCGTTGGCGACTCTTTAAGCTCAAGAGACACGCCTGTATGGGAAAGGAGTGCGCGTTATACTAGCGCGTTGTTAACGATGACTCAGCAAAAATGAAGGGTGCAGACGGGATGCTTCCACACTACACACCTGAAGACGAGATCCCTGCCATCGTGTCAGCGCTGGAGACCACCGGTGCTGTGATTATTGAAGATCTGTTGGCTGAAGCAGTCATAGAAGGATTAAGCGAGGATTTACGACCTGAGTTTGACCGCGAGGGTCACCTGTACCAAAACACCTTTAATGGCCATAACACCTTACGAGTTGGTGGTGTGACCAAGTACTCCCCGCACTTCCCGACGCTTCTCCTACACCCTACCGTATTAGCGATCGCGGACGCCATTCTCAAGCCGAACTGCGAGGTTTACCAGGTGGGTAGCACAACCGCGATCGAGATATTACCTGGCGAGCAGGCGCAGGTACTACATGCTGATGACGCCTGTTACCCCAGTCATCTGCTGCCTTTTGAAGCACAGATTTCGGCGCTGTGGGCCCTCGATGACTTCACATTGGAGAACGGTGCGACCCGTCTGATCCCAAGAGAGAGGGGCGTGAGGACGCCGGAAGAGGCCCGGGAGGGGCACGTGGTGCAGGCTGTTATGCCCAAAGGCTCGGTGGTGATCTATTTGGGCTCTACGATTCATGGTGGTGGCGCGAATCGGAGTGACGCGCCGAGAAAAGCGGTGGTCAACACTTACTGTCTGGGTTGGCTCCGGCAGGAAGAAAACCAGTACCTGACCCTGACCAAGGAGGTTGTCGCGGCTCAGTCAGATGAGATGCGGCGGATGTTGGGCTTTCAAGCTCACGGCCCTTATTTGGGGGTGTGGCCGGAGGATCCGGACGGGCTTTGGTACGAGACCTGAGCGGTAATGGCCGCGTCACTGCGGGTTGACCTTTAACTCGGACGCTAGGCCGTAACCTACGTCGCTGGATAGGGGTCTTTAGCCAACATCGGATACAGTGCGGGACCGGACAAGAGCGCCATTAGGCCTGCGATCCCGTACCAACCGATTTCTAAACCCAGTAGGTTGAAACGGTCCAGCCCCCAGAGACTCATACTGTGATCTGTGATGGTGATGCTCATCATGAAGGCGATCAGGCACAGTGGTGGCATAATCAGGATAGACAGCGTGTAGGTGCCGCCCGGTATTCTGAAGGGACGCACCAGGCCGGGTTCCCTCGCCCGCAGCCTGACCGCCGCAACAAAGATCAGGGCGTAGGAGGCCACCATGAGCAGCACATCAATGATGACGAGGCTCTGAAAGGGGCCGATCACTAGCACCGCATTCACGCCCGCAATCATTAGTAGCGCTCCCACGGGTGTGCCAAAGCGGTTATTGATGATAGCGAGGGGCGTTGGCAGAAGACCGTCAGCTGCCAATTTTTGCAGCGGGCGGGCGCCTGAGGCCATGTAATCCAGATACAGCGCGAGATTGCCGAGGACCACGGACGCCAGCAGCGCGTGACCAAGCGCAGTACCGCCCAGTGCACGGCCGATATCGACGAAAGACACGGTGCCCTCCTTGCCATCGACCGAGAACAGCTCCCAGTGTCCAAAGGCGGCCAGACTGGCGAGTGTCGGTAGCACATACATGAGTGCCACGAAGGGTAGGGCCAGCATCAGTGCCTTTGGAATGATGCGTTGGGGCTCCTCAATTTCTCCCGCCAGCGTCGACATGGACTCATAGCCAGAGTAAAACCACATACCAATACTGAGCCCGACGACGAGTGCGCCGTCTGCTCCTAGCAGATCGTTATCAGGGGGGGTCATGGGTGTGAAGGGGTTGAACTGCCAATTGGCGAACCCCATCACGACCAGTACGAGAATCGGCGAAATGATTAGAATCGCAAACAGACTCGATCCGATAGCCACGACCTTGATGCCCAGCACGTTGACCACGGTACACACCGCTATAACGGACCAGCAGATCGCGTAGTACAGTCCATCGCTGAAGCCAATTTGATTTTGCAGATAGGTGGCGCTGAGAACGATGTATAGCGAGGTGTCGACAAGCAGAGCGAGCGACCACCACCATCCTGCCTGAAAACCCCAAAATCGGCCCAATCCTCGTCGGGTCCAGACATAAAACCCGCCACTGTCGGGTATTGCCGACCCCAACTCGCTGGCGACAAGAGCCATGGGTAATGCCCAAATGATGGGGAGTGCGAGCAACAGCAACAAGGTAAGACCGGGGCCGGAAGAGGCCACCATCTCCTCGATGCCGAATGAGCCGCCGGAGACAAAAATGTAAACCATGAAGAAGGCGCTGAAGAGCGGGACGCGCGTGCGTTTCGTAGCATAAATTGCTGCTCCGCTGGCTTCGTCAGTCACCGCTTGCCCCTCTAGATTTCATGATGGGAGGTCAATTCGCTTCAAGTGACTGTCTGTGAAAACAGTGACAACGAGTGGCGGAAGAGGACCATCCCCTTCAATCCTCAATGTACTACATGAGGCTACGTCAATCTGCTATTGGAGGCTGGCTTCTAGTGAATGCAGATACCAGTGGACGAACTGCTGCAGGGTGAACTCGAATTCCGGGTGGTAGGGCCCCGGTTCAAAGAACCGTGAGTTTACCCCCGCCGCGTTGCGCGTGATGATGTACTCATCTTCAAGGGTGGTGTGGTGCCACAGCCACGTGACTTTATCGACGTCGTAATCAGTGCCTTCCTGCGCATCTCCGCGGACAAACCAGACTAATTCCATGTCAGTTGCGGTCAGTGAGCGCGGAATAAAGCGATATAGCACGCAGTGGTCCGGGTAATTCAGCATGAAGGTGAGTGGGCCCATCTGGAAGTCGCCGGCGCCGCCGTCATAGTCTTTGATATTGCCCATGAGAGGTGCAACGGGTTGTCCGTCCTGACTTCCGGTGACGAACCCCTCGAATAGTCCATATCGCATAGTGTGCGCGCAGGTGCCAAAGCTGGGTGCATCCAGATAGATTTCGGTGTGGGTTTTCGAAATCCCGGTGATGCCGGTGATCTCGTCGGCGTTCTCCAGCATCTTTGCAACGACTGGCGCGGATTTCTCTTCGAGATCTTTGAGCGTGTGCATTTTGGCGTAGGCGCGGTGTGACGTCGCGCAGTGATAGCACTCTAGGTAGTTCTCCAGAGCTAGCTTCCAGTTAGCCTCGACGCGGTAAGTCTTCCGATGTGCGACCTTGGCGTTCTCGAGGTCATAGGCGCCGAGGGGCTGTCGAATGTTCTCCAGTGAGGCAATCAGATCGCCTGCTTCGGGGTCGCAGTTGATAAAAACCAGCCCCATATAGGCCACGCAATTAACCGGTTTCAAGCCGTGTGCTGCGGCGTCAAAGTCAGGTATGACGTGGGTTTCGCGCGCCGCTTTGAGTGAGCCATCCACGTTATAGACCCACCCGTGGTAGGGACACACGTAGGCTTTTCGGTTACCGCTCAGCTCTTCACAGACCCGCGCGCCGCGGTGTCGACAGATGTTGTGCATGGCCCGGATATCGCCGGTTTCGGTGCGCGCCACGATGATTGAATCTTCGCCGATTTCGACAAGTTGATAATCGCCTGGTGTCGGAATTTCGCTCGCATGCAGCGCATAAATCCAACTCTTGAAAATCAGGTGCTCGAGCTCCTGCTCGTGTACCAGATGGGAGCGGTAGAAGTAGGGATCCATGGCGTGATGAGGGCGCAGTTTTTCTGCTGCCAGCTTGTCACGCATGCGCTGGAAGGAATCATCTACCGAAGTCGCGATAGCGTTCATAGCGTCTCTCAGAGGAATCGACTGATCAATGGGGTGGTGCGGGCGTCTGCCAACGCTTAGGTGATTTGAAAATGGGCGCGTCGATAACCTTGCATGGCGCCAACAATCGGGTCCAGTGCAGCTCACGCTGGTAATAGATTTCCGCAACCAGTTCATCTCCTACGGCGCCATAGGGCATCTCGATCTGTGCATAGGCAATATTGGCTTTTGCGGTCGGGCACCAAGCTGCGGACGTCACCGTGCCTACCTGCTTGCCGCCTTTGAGAATGAAGGAGTGCTCCGCAGGTTTGTTGCCCTCAACATCCAACATTGCAAAGCGATATCGAGAACCCTTTTCTTGTTCTTTGAGGAGTGCCGAGCGGCCATTAAAGAGCGGCTTTTTAAAGTCCACGAGCCAGCCTAGCCCCAGCTCAAAGGGACTGCGGGTGCGCCCGACACGCACGACTTCTTCGGCGGGCATGAAATCGACATTGGCCTGCAAAAAACCTGCCTCGATCCTCGCAAGCTCTAAGGCATGCGAGCCAATGGGTTTGATCAAGTAGTCGCGGCCCAACTCGAAGAGTTGGTCCCAGAGTGCTTCTGCTGACTCTGGTGGGACCCATACCTCGTATCCTAGGTCACCGGTAAAGCCGGTGCGACTCACCATGAGCGGTCGTCCCTCGAAGCTGTAGTGTGCGATCCCAAAGGGCTTAAGCTGATTGAGATCAGTGCAACCCAGCAGGGTCAAAACGGTGCAGGAGGTTGGGCCCTGTACCGCAATACCCGCGACGGCTTCAGACTCGTTTTCAATCGTTACGTCAAAACCCAGAGTGTTCCAGGCGAGCCAATCATCCGCGCGTTGATAGGAGCAAATACGGTAGTCCTGCTCGCCCAGGCGGAAGATCGTGCCGTCATCCATGACCTGACCGTTGTCGTCGCACCAGATTGCGTAGCCCACGCGATTGATGCCGATCTTGCTGATGTCTCGGGTAATCAGACGATCCAGATAGCGCGCTGCATCAGGACCGGTGACGCGGTACTTGTTCATCGGAGAGAGGTCAAAGACGCCGGTGGTGCTCCGAATCGCGAAATACTCCAACTCAACGTCGAAGTAGGCATTGGGTGTTGTGTAACCCATCCAGTTGCCCCAGTCGTTTAGATCGCACATAGCTTCGACCCGAGAGTGGAAGGGCGTGGTGAGTAGCATGGTGTCTCGGCTGACGTCGCTCATCACAGTGCTCCTCGCTTGAGAATTTCTTTGGCGGCGTTGCGCCCCGGGAGTCCCTGCAACCCGCCACCGGGATGCGCGCCTGCACCGCAGAGATAGAGGCCCTCCACTGCTGTCGCATACTGCGTTGAGCCAGGGAAAGGCCGCATCATTAATGCCTGGTCGATGGAGAGCTCCCCGTGGTGCCAGCTGCCACCGGTCATGCCATGAGAGGCCTCGAAATCAGAGGGCACAACCAGCTCGCTGATGGTGACCAGTGCGCCGATGCCCGGGGCATAACCTTCCAGTTCACTGATCAGCTGTTTGATAAGCTGGGGTTTCCCAGTTTCCCATCCCATATCTGGCGCATAGGGCACGTAGTGCACGATCGCGGTCAAACTATGTTGGCCTTGAGGCGCTAGCTCCGGGTCCTCAATGGTCGGGATGCTAATATCGAAGATGTGTAGGTCACTGAGCTCCCGGTATTTCATCGGGTTCAGTGCCGTCTCCATACCATCCATCGGCGGCGTAATGACCAGTCGCTCGGTCAGCTGTGCTTCGCTGAGTCCTGTGAAGCTGGGCAGTCCGCTTAATGCGAGGTGCAGCTTTGCGGTACCGCTTCGCGAGCGATAACACTCCACTCGCTTTGCCATGCCTGCTTCCATCTGGTGGTAGCCCAGCAATCGTCGGAAAGTGGTGGAGGGGTCAGCGCTGGAGATGACCAGTTTCGCCGAGATCTGCTCGCCCGAGTCGAGGGTGACGCCGGTAACGCGATCTTCTGTTTTCACGATAGCGGTCACTAACGAACCCAGCTGAATCTTGGCGCCGCATTTTTCGGCCGCGGTGGCCAGAGACTGCCCAAAGGCACCCATGCCGCCCAGCACCTGCGTGGTGCCCGTTTGGCCCAAATGCTCGCCGGTTGCCCGATGTAAGTAGCTGTAGACGGTGTTGGGCGAGCGTGGCCCCATATTGGTGCCGGTGACGGCGTCCAGGGCAATGGTGCTTTTCAGCGCCGCGTGAGAAAAGTGCTCGTTCATGACGTCATAGATATTGATCATTACGATGCGCATTAAATCCCGCAGGCGCTCGCGGCCCAGTAGCTTAAGGCTCAAGCCCAGTTTCATGAGAGTGAGGCGGTCCGTCCAGTTCTGCTCCACCAGCTTGGGAGGGCGGCTGCGATAGAGCGTCGTCATCAGCTTGGCGAAGCTGCGCACCATCTTTTTGAAGTCGCGGTAGGCGGCCTGATCCGCCGAATCGACGCCGGCGCCGCTGATGGTGTCTCCGTCGACAACAAGATGGTCGCCATCGGTTTGTAGTGAAATCGTGGCTTTCGGCTTACCCAGCTTCAGGCCGGCGGCCTTCAGATCGAGATCCTTGACGATACTCTGATCAAACTGTGATAACCATTGCGCACAGTCTGAAATATGGTGCCCGGGAGCAAATTCCCGCGTACTTGCGCAACCGCCGGGTTCACCGCGTGCATCGAGCACCAGTACGTTTTTACCTGCTTTGGCGAGGTAGCTGGCACAGATCAAGCCGTTGTGCCCCGCGCCAATAATGATCGCATCGTAATCAGTCATCGGCGTAACCTCCCGGCACGGTATTGGGTTTCTTCAGATCGGCCAGAATTTCGCGAGCAGCATTCGCACCCGGGGCTGCCATCACGCCGCCACCGGGGTGGGTGCCGGAGCTACACATATACATGCCCTTAATCGGCGACCGGTACTGGGCGTAGCCCGGGAACGGTCTATTAAAGAGCAATTGGTCGAAGGTCAGCTCGCCCATGAAAATATTGCCTTCGGTCAGTCCCACCTCGGCTTCGATTTCACGCGGTGTTCTGGTTTCGCAGTGCAGAATGAGATCGCGGAAGTTGGGGCTGTATTTGGAAATCTGGTCAATGACCGATTTCTCGAAGCCGTCTTTGTCCTCGTCGGTCCACTCGCGGCCCTCAACTTTTGGCGGCGCATATTGCACGAATACGGACATCATGTGCTTGCCGGGTGGCGCCATTGTTGGGTCGGTCAGTGACGGGATCATCATGTCGAGGTAGGGGTCCTTTGACCAGGTGCCCGCCTTCCAGTCGTCATAGGCGCGCTCCTGTCGCTCCAGCGAGTCACTGAAGTGAAGATCCCCCGCCATCAGTCGATTGCGCGGGTCGAGGCCGTTGAACACCGGCAGCCCATCGAGCGCGATATTCAGCTTCCCGGATGAGCCGCGAATCTTGAAGTTGCGAGCTTTTTTGAGTACGTCCTTGGGTAGATCCGAAGGGTTGGTGATGTCTAGGAAAGTCCGCTTCGGATCGAGGTTGGAGACCACGATGGGCGCTTTATATTCGGTGCCGTTTTTCAGTGCGACGCCGGCCGCCCGGCCGTTTTTAACGATGATCTCATCCACGTTGGCGTCACAGATGATCTCACCGCCATAGGACTGAAACGCTTTGGATAGCGAATCGGCGATGGCGCCCATGCCACCTCGGGCAAAGCCCCAGGCGCCCACATTGCCGTCCACATCACCCATGTAGTGGTGGAGGAGGACGTAGGCTGTGCCGGGGGAATAGACCCCCAGCGCGGTACCGATGATGCCGCTACCCGCCATGTGCGCTTTGATAACGTCGGTTTCGAAATACTCGTTGAGATAGTCACCGACGCTGGCCGTCCAGAACTTGATGGTGTCGAGCAGTTTTTCTTCACCTAGATCCATAAAGGATCGGGCGAACTCCAGCAAGTCACGCAAGTCTCTGGGTTTCATGGAGGTGGGATCCGGCGGGGTCCGCATCAGATAAGGACGAATCAGCTTGGTTTGCAGGCTGGTATCAGCGGCGTAACGATCGTAGGCATTAGCATCGCGCTTGGAATGGCGCGCCATCTCGCGGTAGTGACGGTCGTGGTCGCTGTAATTGCCGAAGTGGTCGCCGTTCCTCATGAAGGTGGCGCCACCCCCAAAAGAGACAACCTGCAAGCCGTGTCGTGGCAGCTCAAGGTCGCGCGTGATTTCTGGTCTAAGAAGGCTAGATACATAGGAGCAGTTGGAGTACCACCAGCCTTTATGCAACTCCCGGCTCACTGTAGCGCCGCCGATGTACGGATTGCGCTCCAGGACGGCCACTTTCAGCCCCGCTTTGGCGAGATAAGCCCCATTGGTGAGGCCATTATGGCCTGCACCAATGACGATCGCGTCGTATTGGTTCACTGCACTCTCCGGTGAGTCAATTTGATTCGAAATAGTGCCATGCCCGGCTGTGAGCGTCTACCCAGAATGAATGAATGTTCATTCTTCGTTGAGACTTCGAGTCGAAGTCCCTAGACTCAGACCTAGGAATATCCCGGGAACCCACATGACTGATGCATCAGGCGCAGTGACCGAGGCTCTGCCGGAGCCCGGTAGCAAGCGCCGCCAGATCCGTCCGAAAGCCGAGCGGCGGCAGCAGCTGATTGACGCGACGATTCGGTGTATTGCCCAACACGGTTTGTCAGCGGTCACCATGCAAATGGTGACCCGGGAGGCAGGCCTGAGCGTGGGCATTGCCAATTTACACTTCGAGAGCAAGGACAATTTGCTCAAGGAGACCCTCCGTTTCGTTGCCGAGGAATATCACGGTGGGCAGATTGAGATCATGGAAGGAGGCGATATCCCCGATCTAGGCGAGCGGCTCGACGCCCTGCTGGATTTTCAACTGGGCCGTGGCGTCACCCAGCGGCAAAAGATGTCTGTGTGGTTTGCCTACTATGGAGAGGCGGGCGCGCGACCCGTCTATCAGAAGATCGTATCAACGGTAGACCGACTGGCTGCCCAAAAGCTGGAGGCATTGTTCATCCAGATTATTCGCGAGGGGAATTACCGTGGTGTTGACGCCCGAGAGTTGGCAACGGGATATTCAGCGCTGATCGATGGCTTGCATCTCGGGTTACTGGTGACACCTCGAGAGCTCAGTAAGCGCCGCGCCAGAGCGGTGGCACGCGACTTCCTTCGTCGCGCTTTCCCCCAGCACATCCACTGAAAGCGCTGTTATTCGCTGCGCTAGAGGGTGATTTAGCGTTGGATCTTCGTTGGCGGAATATAATCGAAGATAAAGTTGATGCGCCCCTCGCTACCCTTGTTCATCACGCTGTGTTGTTTCTGGTTATTGATCTCGTAGACGCGGCCAATAGACATCTTTTGTGGCCGGCCGTCGATCATGAAGCGTACACGGGGGTTGGTATAAATGGGAATATGGATGCGGTGTCCGTAGTGAAAGGACGGGTGTTTATCAGTATGGGGTTTGATAATACCTCCTGCCTCGAGTCGGGCGGCCATCGCTCGGATGATCGTGCCGCCAGGGGGATAATGCTCCTCAAGAATCTGATGCATCAGAGGAACCGCTTCATCAGCAAGCAAATCCCAGCCCTCATCCTTTGACACTTCAATATTTGGCCAGCCCTCTCCACTGGTGAAAACCATGACCACAGACTGGGTGTGTTGGTGAACCTCGTACTCCAGTTGCCGGAATTGATTGCCCCACCAAGCCTCTTCAGGCAAGTCCATAATCTTGGCCTTCAGCGGCTCGATGTCATATTCACCGAGATCTTTGATGGGTATTCCAATGTCCACTAGATCTGCCCGTTACTGAATCAGTGTTGTATAAATCATGGCGGAGTCACGCTTGCGATTCAACTTGCGCTCACTCTGTAGTAGGCGCCTTGACGACGACCCCGGCCTGCATGACCAGTGCAACGTCGCGCAAGACCTTGGCGTCCGCCAGAGGATCGCCATGGACTGCGATCAGATCAGCTACTCTGCCAGGCGCTACGGCGCCAACATCAGCTGACAACCCCATGTGCTCTGCAGCGACTGAAGTCGCGGAACGGATCGCGTCCACAGGGTGCATGCCTCTCTCCACCATGGTCGCGAATTGCCAGCCACCCATATCATGGGGCAGCACGGCCGCGTCCGTGCCGTAAAGTAGCGTCACGCCTTTCTCATACGCCTTCTCAAATACGACCCGCTGCGCTTCGGTGGTATCGGTATTGCGTTGCAGGAAGACATCCGGGTAGCCTTGCTCCCGACCGATGGTATCGGTGTAAGTCCCGTTATAGACATCCATCGAAAACGCCACACCGTGCGTGGCAGCAAGGTCAATGGTGTTCTCCTTTAAAAGAGAGGCGTGCTCCAGCGAATCCACGCCGGCGAGTATCGCGTCCTGACCCGACTGATCACTGTGCACGTGGGCCGTGACTTTTTTGCCGTGCCGTTTGGCTACTGCTACTACGGCCTCAATGTCAGCCCGCGTCATCTCTGGCGCTCCCGGGGCGGTGCCCACCGAAAACACCGCGCCTGAGGCGATCACTTTCAAAAAATCTGCGCCGGCGACGATGGCAGCGTCAGCGCGGGCCGCGAATTCCTCAGGCGTGCTGGCAATGCCTTGCTGGGATTCGGCTGGAATGTCCTCCACAGGAATCTCCGGGAAGGTGAGATCGCCGCCGCCGCCCGGAATCGTCAAGTAAGGCCCCGCTGTCTGAATTCGCGGACCGGGTGCCTGACCGCTCTCGATCAGTTCCCTCGCGCGATAAACCGCATCAGGGAACCAGGCCCCAACGTGACGCACGGTAGTAAAGCCTGTTAACAACGTCGTTCTCGCATTATCCAGAACCAGCTGCAGCGTCTCATCAGGGGTGCGCCGGGCGTAAACACTGTAATCCACGGAATCCTCGGGATTGCCGTCAAAGTGGACGTGGGTATTGATCAGGCCGGGTAGGCAGGTGAAGTCAGTCAGGTCATGGATGACTGTCTGGCTAGTGAGAGGCGGGGCGGCACCTTGGGCCTCGATGAGGACAATGCGATCACCCCGGATATGGATCGACTGATTCAGCCGCGCCTCATCAGATAAACCGTCGATCAGACGGCCACAGTGGACGACGATGTCGGAGGGCTGCACATCGGCAGCCTGTTGCTGTTTGTCGGGCCCTGATGACTGTCCGCAAGCACTGAGCAGGGCACACGCGGCATATACGGCATACCGAGAGAAACGCGAGGGGATCCAGCACTTGATCGAGGATTGCGGCTGCACTGCGCTAGACGGCGGGCTGGTGACGGTATCTAAAGTAAATCAGCGTATAGATCAGTAATGCGGTTGCTGAGCCCAGCGCGCACAGGACAAAGACGCCACCAAAACCCCAGCCTCGCTCAAGCATGAGGGATGCGGCGAAGGGGCCTACCGTTTGTCCCAGCCCTTGGGCGCCCGGGATGAAGGCGGCGGCGCTACCCGAGCGATCGGCGACCGACACGCCGCCCATCTGATAGACATCAATAAAGATCCAGAGAAAGTTGAACATGGCCACGCTGAAGACGAAAACCGCTGCGGTAAAGCTGAAAGCCAATAGCCCCACAGCCAGAACCATGAGGACAAATGTGAACAAAAGCGGTCGGTCGTAATCAAATTTCTTCAGCACCCACATAGCGGCGAAACAGCCGCCAAAAGACAACAGTACAGACCAGGCAATGACCTGAGCGGCCCAGTTGCCATCCAACCCAGCCGCCTCGGCGGCTAGCTCAATGTTGGACCAATAAGCGCCGATGTTGATGTACGCGACGACGATCGCGCCAATACCCACCCACGCGAGCAGCGTCGGTCGTTGCACCTCTGTGGGGGTATTTTGAGCGTCAGTAGGCGGACGCGTCTTGGGGATGAGTCGCACGAAGGGAAGCGTGACCACATAGGTGGCAATAAAGAACAGATAAATACCGTTCATCGACAGGTGCGGTATCAGCTGCAATTCCAAAAACTGTGAGATGGCGAAGGCCAACAGCATCCAATTGAACGCTTCTCTTGGCTTGGAGTGTGCGCCCAAACCCGCCACTGCGACCGCGGTGTAGAAACCAGCGCCCAGCCCTGCGACAAAGCGCAGAATCAGAGTCGTCTCGTAATCGACGTACTGGGTGCAAAGCCCATTAGCAAGAATAGACAGTGCAATGCCGAGGTAGGTGAGTGTTTGCCGGCTCCACGAACGAATCAGAAAGCTGGTAGACACCGCGCCAATGAACAGCCCCAATAGGTCCGAGGAGGCAACGCGATTGACCTCAATCTCCGTAAAACCGAGCTGATCTACCCAGGCACTGTTAATCGCCGGTAGCGCTACCAGAACGCTATAACCCACCAGCGTCATAAACAGACTGAGTAGGAACGGTCCTCTGGCATCAAATGGGTTATCGGCACGTAAATGTGTGTCTTGAGTATTGTTCAAAGCACGTTACCTGAAGTTGCCAGTGCGGAAAGCCGACCTGGATCCGTTACTGTCGCATTGCACATATGGGAAGGCAATGTATTAGTATGAGGAGGCTGAAGAAATCTGACAGATTCTCAATACAGTTTAAACATTACTTTTAATTGTCGTGAACCTTTATGTCTGAGCAAGACGCAAGACAAGCGTTTGAGAAAGCCATTACGCTCCTGAAAGATGGTTCTCGGGACCAGGCTGAGACGCTGTGCAGGGAGATGGTGGAGCGAGCCCCGGGGGACGCTAACTTCATTGCTTTGCTTGGCTCCATAGTTGCGAAGAAGGGAAACCTCGAGGAGTCGATCGCTCTGTTGCACCGGGCAGTAAAAATTGCGCCTGGAAATCCAAATGCCCAAGCTGACCTTGGTACAGCGCTGTTGAACTTGGGGAGGGCGGAAGCGGCATTACATCACCTTGAAAAAGCCCGCTCTATGCGACCGGCCGACGCTTCGCTGCTGGGCAAGCTGGCGGGGGCCTACCAGCAGACTGGTGATGCGGACAGCGCCAAGACGATGATGGCCGAGGCGGCAAGGCTTTCTCCCTCTCAAGCAAATCTGGACGAGGCCACTCGACTATTTGTGCAGGGAAAATTTAGGGAGGCCGAAGCGCTTGCCAAAGAGTTGGTGACAAATAACCCGCAGGACGTGAATGCCGCGTTGCTACTCGCTCGACTGGCGATCAAGGCCCGATGTTTTAAAGATGCTCAAGAGATCCTTGAAAAAATCATAGAAGTCGCTCCCGGTTTCATTGCAGCGTGGCATGACTTGAGCACTGTTCTAAAAGAGCTGCATCTGTATGAAGAGGCTGTTGAGATATTGGTCAAGGCGCTAGATGTCGATGCTAACAACCCTCTGACCCATTATTACATGGGCGCAGCTTTGGCTATGGCGGCGAAGCCCCACGACGCGATCAAATCCTATCAGCGCGCAGTTGAGCTCGACCCGCGGTTACCCGGTGGTCATATAGGACTCGGGCATGTCCTGAAAACGGTGGGTGATCAGGCTGGTGGTATTGAGGCTTACGAACGAGCTATCGAGCTTAGGCCCAACTATGGTGAGACCTATTACAGCCTGGCTAACTTGAAGACTTTCCGTTTTTCGTCGGAACAGATCTCGAGCATGGAGACCCGGCTTGGAAATGAAAAGCTACCAACAGAATGTCGCGTGCACTTCGCATTCGCTTTGGCAAAGGCTTACGAGGACGCGGGTGATTTCGACAGATCTTTCGAGCACTATGAGTTAGCAAATCATTTACATCGAGAGACTATTGCTTATGACCCTGTGCAAACGCAGGTAGGTCACGAGCGTATGCGCGAGGTGTTCAGCGAGGCTTTTTTCTCTGCTCTGGATAGAGACAGTGGCTGTTCCGATCCAGACCCTATTTTTATCGTTGGGCTCCCCCGATCAGGGTCCACCTTGCTTGAGCAAATTTTGGCGAGTCACTCACAAGTCGATGGCACCAGTGAATTACATGATGTCTCTCTGATTGCACAGAGTATCAGACGATCAAGGGAGGGCAGCGTTTTCCCTCAGTCCGTGGCTACGATGAGCAGCAGAGAACTGGAAGCCCTGGGGAGGGCTTATATAAGCCAGACGCGGCAGTACCGCGGCGCCGCCCCCTTTTTCACCGACAAAATGCCCAATAACTTTGCCTACGTGGGATTTATCAAAGCGATCTTACCCAACGCAAAAATTATCGACGCCCGAAGGGATCCAATGGACAGCTGCTTTGGCTGCTTTAAGCAGCACTTCGCGAAAGGTCAGACATTCACCTATGATCTGTTTGAGTTGGCAGAGTTCTACCTCGAATATGATGCCTTAATGGACTATTGGGATGCCGTTTTGCCAGGACAAGTTCTTCGAGTCCAGTATGAAACTGTTGTCAGTGATCTCGATAACCAAGTGAAACGCATACTTGAATTTTGCGGGCTGCCTTTTGAGGAGGCCTGTCTTAATTTCCACGAGACAAAAAGGGCAGTGCGGACGGCCAGTTCGGAGCAGGTGAGGCAGCCGATCTACAGTAGTGCAGTGGGCACATGGCAGCGATTTCAGCCTCACCTTGAGGGACTTAGAGAGATCCTTCAACCCCTATTATCGATGGATTCAGGCAGTGCTCAGTGACTGAGATCCCAAAACTGATTGCCACCTCTGTTGTAAGAGGGTCAGAGAAGGGGCAGAGCCACGGAGGCGTTTACGTAATTGACTTCAAAACTCAGGCTGTAGAACAAAAGCTCGACTGGAATACGACAGATATCGATTTCACAGGCCGAGGATGGGACCGAGGTTTGCGAGGCATCGAGTTCACTGAGGACGCTATATGGATTGCTGCAAGCGATGAGTTGTTTTGTTACGCGCCGGACTTCTCTCTGATCGGTTCCTATCGGAATCCTTACCTTCGTCACTGCCACGAAATATGGCGCAAAGACCACCTTATCTTCCTAACCTCGACGGGCTTTGATTCGATTCTGGCGTATGACCTCAACTCAAAAACGTTCACTTGGGGTCTGTATCTTTCTAGGAATGGTACTCAATGGATTGGGCAGCCCTTTGACCCTGCGGGGAGTGGTGGACCAGCCGCTGTAAACTCCTACCACCTCAATATGGTTGCGGTAAATGAGGATGGGATATATCTCAGTGGACTCAATACAGAGGCGCTACTTGCGCTGTCTTCAGATTTGACGGTGCGGCAGTTCTGTAGCCTACCTAGAGGATGCCACAACGCCCAGCCATTTGGTGACGGGGTGCTATTTAATGACACAGGCGCCGATGTCGTAAGGTATGTTTCCAGAGGAACAGGAGAGAAAGTCGTTTCCGTTCCGAGATTTAACAACTCAGAGCTTGAATATGTAGGCGTGGATGATTCGAGAATCGCGCGACAAAGTTTTGGTCGAGGCATGTGTGTGATTAGCGATCGCCTTATTGCTGCTGGATCCTCACCATCGACGATTTCGATCATCGATATAAAAAAAGGCGAGCGACTAACAGCGGTCAATCTCACCATGGATATCCGTAATGCAATTCATGGACTTGAAGTCTGGCCGGAGCGTTGGAATAGAAAAGCGTCTTCATAAAAAGGGGCGCAACAGCGCCCCTTTTTCAGTACCTTGGCAATTCAACCTTTGCTAATTAAAAAAGTAACGTAGCGACACGCCATAGTTTCTTGGCCTGATGACGTTTGACGAGTTCCAACCAAAGGCTTGGTCGAAGTCTTGGCTGTCTTCGTAGGTAATGCCTCGCTCATCAGAGATGTTGTTTACGTAGACGCGAGCGCCCCAACTGTCTTTTTGGTAGCTGAAAATTACATCCGTCACTTCGTAGTCGCCTTGTTTAAGTCTTGGCGAGGCGAAGTCATCGGTAAGTTGATTAAACGATTCACCGACGCTGTTGTGCTGGATCCTCAGAGCGCCCGCCCCGCCGAACAGATTAATTCCAGAGTATTCCGCGTAAATCGAATAGCTCTGATCGGCAAAAAGCGGCAGGCCAGTCTCGCCCTCCAGGCCTGAGGGCACCGAACCGCTCTCAGCTCTCTCATCGGGGAAAGTGGAGGGTGCTGTGACATAGGCGTCCTGAATGTCCGTCAGGTTCATACCAATTTCTAGATTTTCCGTAATTAAGGCTTTGAATTCCAGGTCAAAACCTTCGATATTGCCGGTCCCGACATTGCCGACAACAATTTGGAATGGCGCCGAGAAAAATTTGCTAGCGGGGTCCGTGACCTCGATCTGCATATCCTCCCACTTCATGTCGTAATAGACGGCGTTAAACAGGAAACGACCATCTGCAAATTCTGACTTCAGTCCAAACTCGGTATTCTCGACCAAGTCTGAGTCGTACAGAACTGGTAGGGTGGATCCTCCCGTATTGCCTCGCAGTCCCCGGTTAACACCGCCTACTCGGAACCCTTCCGAGTAGACTCCATACACCATGATGTCATCAGTAATATTCCATTCCAGCCCATATTTTGGAATGAAGCCGTCATCCTTCATTTGACGATCTTCAGGCCTCTGCCATGCTCGGTTGGTCGGCTTATCAACACCATAAGTGATGGAGCGATCAACCTCGTACCACCGACCACCCAACAGCAGGGTTAGTTGATCAGTGATGTTGAAGTCCAACTCGCCGAAAACCGCAAGATCCTCTCTCTCGGTGCCCTGATAGGAATACCACCAATTATCCATGGGTGCGATGCCTGGGTAATACGTTGAGTAATATTCGAAAGAAGGCGAGCTGGTGTAGTCGTCAAGATAGGTATAAAAGTCCCAGTATTGATCAGAGTCCTGGTAAAAAATTCCTGCGGTCCAATTCGTTCGTTCGCTGGACCCGGTCAAACGGATCTCTTGGGTGAAGCTCTCGTTGCTCTCTTCGTTTGTAAGGTAGCCGATGGTGTCGTCGCCAAAATCATAGGCAACGTAGTAGAACCCATAAACATAGTTGAAGTAGGCGGCATAAGACTGCGTGTCGTGGGCGTAGAAAACGTCGCGATCGTAATAAGAGGTTGCCGAAACAAGCTGGGCGAACCCAAGATCACCCTCAATGACTAGGCTTGTTTGATGCCACTCATCGGTTCGGTACTCATCGGCGAATTTGACGGTCTTCAAATCGCCCCGGTTGGGGTCATAGTCGTTAAAGCCCTCTGCTTCGAGATCCTGGAAGTTGGTGGTGGCCGTGACGGTCCAATTGTCATTGACCAGCCATCTAACTGCGGCGCGTGCGCCTTGCCACTCAACCTCGTTGATATCGTCTTCCAGAAAAGCAGCGTTGTCTTTCAGGCCGCCACGACCCGTGCCCATGACGGTATCTACGACTGTCGAGCCGAGCACGTTATCGATGAAGCCCGCGTCTCTAGAGCTAAACCCTGATAATCGAATCGCTACGGCATCACTTAACGGAATATTCACGGTGGCATCCGCTTCATAACCGGTACCCCCGTCTTCCGTCGAGGAGATTCCCGCACTGATATTCGCTTCAAAGGCAGATGGATCTGGTTTGTTGGTAATGATCCGGATTGCGCCGCTTTGCGAGGAGGCGCCGAAGAGTGTTGATTGAGGGCCTGCAAGCGCCTCAACCCGCGCAATATCTACTGGATAAATGTCCGGAGACATTTGTGAGTGCGACATGGGTTGCTCGTCCAAGTAGACCGCCGCAGTGGGGTCAACCAAAAAACCGCCTCCGTCACTAACGCCCCGGAACACGATAATGTTCTGGCCAGGCGTGGTGGTTTGTACGTTCAGTCCCGCGACAAACCGAGACAAGTCCTCGAGGGTTGTGATGCCTTGCTTCTGAATGTCTTCACCGGAGATTGATTGCACCATCATCGGGATGTCTTGCGATGACTCTGCGCGCTGACGTGCTGTGACCACGACTTCTTCAAGTTCTGCACTCCAGCTTAAACCGGCGCTTCCCGCGCCAATAGCTGCGGCAACACCTGCGACAATGGCTTTACGATGAAATGTGGTAGGACGTGCTTTGTACTGATATGACACGACGTGCTCCTCCAGTGCCCCGATGCTGGGGCGTTCGGCAGCGGTCACTGTCTATCGCAGTTGGACCGCAGACTTTTGTTAGAAATATATTAGTAACCTTGTGAAGATATAGCAGTTGTAGGGTTTCGGCAACATGACCGGACATTGCCGATCACACCGCGACGGCCGAAAATTCAGTCCAAGGTAGGAGGGCATTGGGGATGACATTATCCGCTTGGCTGTCGCTGGCATTGGTGTGTCTGCTGGGCGCGATGTCGCCCGGGCCCAGTCTCGCCATCGTGGTGCGTCACTCGGTCACCAGTGGCACCCGAGCCGGTGTCATCTGTGCGTTTTCGCACGGCTTTGGTATTTTCCTGTGGGCAGCGCTGATGGTCAGTGGATTGGGTGCGCTACTGTTGGCTCAGCCAACCTGGTTTGACGGGCTGCGTGCGCTGGGGGCTGCCTTTCTCCTATACCTGGGCTGTCGCATGCTGATGGCGCAGCGCGGTGCCACTGCCATTACCAGAGAGGCGAACGGAGGCGGTGGCAAAGCGGCAATAGAAGGCCTTGTGATCGCTTTATCCAACCCGAAGGTGGCCGCCTTCTTTGCGGCGCTTTTCAGCCAATTCATCCAGCCCGACGCCCGGCTGAAGACCCAACTCATGATCGCGATCACCGTAGCCCTGATTGATGCCCTCTGGTACACAGTGGTGGCGATGTTGTTATCCCGGCCTGCCAGATCGCGCCGTTTCATGCGGCACGGCGCCTTGTTGGACCGCGGGTTTGGCGTGATACTCGTTGTGCTGTCGGCGGCGGTACTGTGGTC
>Ga0181556_1000698_pt1 | contig 35707 bp, 34 predicted proteins | sample 011ome_14_FD_148651 | JGI IMG/M metagenome (GOLD analysis project Ga0181556, IMG submission 148651) | Coastal salt marsh microbial communities from the Groves Creek Marsh, Skidaway Island, Georgia - 011505AT metaG (spades assembly) | ecosystem: Environmental > Aquatic > Marine > Intertidal zone...
CAAAGAAATTTTCATACTTCATCAATTTTTGTTGAAGTACCAGAACGACAGAAAGAAAAACAGAAAACTGAGTTTCGTATCTACCTCCGCAATATGCGAAGAGGAATTAGCACCTTCTTGGACGACCAAGGGTTGCTAAGGTTTCATCGGGCCTTTCCCTCCACCTTTCTGGATACTTCAAATGTCAAAGGACGCCACAAATTAAAGGACTATTTTCCAGATGCCCTTATTCCTTTGGCGAAATTTTATAAAAAAGACCAAGGCCTGTTACCAGTGGGTTGTAGCTCACCCTCACGGCCCAGTGCTCCGAGAGATACACATCTGCCGTGGCATTCGCACCGAGCAGCGTTCCTCCCCCTTCGCCTTCCAAAGGTTCCAAGGTTGGGTTGAGTAAATCATTGACGTCGTGATAGCCACTAAGTAATCCTCCTTGAAGGCCTACACTTATTCTTTCATGGGGATGAAATCTGAAATCTAATCCAGCCATAAAGGCAATCTGACGCCAAGAATTCCACATCACGCTCTGAATGATATCCAACTCCCATTGCTCGTTCTTCGATACCGACAAGGGGATACGAGTCGTAAAGAGCGGCAAATCGTGGTTAAACCCATAGAACCAGCTGGTATCGCGAAAGGTGAAGGCGTAGGTACTCTGGCCGGGAAAGTTCGCCGGATCTGTCCATGTACCGTCCACTAAAATCCAGTCCTGTTGGGTAACCCCTAAGTCCTTATGAAACGCCCTAAAATACCCGAGCTCTATAGACCATTGCTGTTGGGCATGGGCATTCCCACCCAAGAGTAAGAAGGCCCATACCGCAATGCAATGTTTCATATTATTTTCCCTTGAAGAGCTTCTTCACCCCGGTTACTTTCACCTTGGGCTTGTTCAGCACGTGCTCGTCGAAATCTTCCACTGGAGTTTCGGACACGGTTGCATTAAACCCTAAACATTCCACGGAGATATCCCGAGTGGCTGCATTAACCTGGAACTCCTCGACGATCTCCACCACATCTGGATGGATACGCAATGAATTTCGCGCATCAAGCACTACACTGGCACCGTCCGGAAGGGTGCTTAAGGTGCGCTGAATGCTTGCCTTGTTCAAGAAGCTCACGCTTTCACTAAACTCAATACGGATGGGCTCACCCGCCTTGTAGTTCTTAATGTCAAACTTGTACGGCAATTTAAAGTTGTCCCAAAGGATATATAAGATGGCCACCACCAATCCTAAGGCGATACCGGTCAAAAGGTCAGTCAATACAATTCCGACAACGGTAACCGTAAAAGGAATGAACTCACTCTGCCCTTTCTTCCACATGGCGATAAATAAGGCCGGCTTGGCCAGCTTCCATCCGACAATCAAGAGAATGGCAGCAAGGGCCGCCAACGGAATCATGTTCAACACCTTTGGAATGGCATAGGCGCAGATCAACAAGAGGGCACCATGGATAAAGGCAGAGGCCTTGGTGCGACCGCCGCTTTGAATATTCGCGGAGGAACGAACAATGACCTGAGTAATAGGCAAACCACCGATAAAACCACTGACGACATTCCCGAAGCCTTGTGCCCAAAGCTCTTTGTTGGTAGGGGTTACACGTTTAAATGGGTCCAATTTATCCGTCGCTTCCACACACAGCAGTGTTTCCAGCGAAGCCACCACCGCCATGGTAATACCAATGGTGTAGATGGCAGGATTCGCAAAGGCCGTCATATCTGGAGTAGTGAATTGGCCCATAAAGCCGCTCAAACCCTCCGTTACAGGAATGGCTACCATATGATCAGACGTTAAGATCCAGCCTTCAATGGTCGTAGTATTCATTGCGATTAATATCCCCATGACCACAGTGACCAACGGCCCTTGGATGATGGTCGTGAAGCTCAATTTCTTCATAAAGGGACGCTCCCACAAAATCAAAATGGCCAAACCTAGGGCTGCAATAAGCGTCGCCGTAGGGTTCAGCGCTTCCAGCATCCACTTCAGTTCAGAGAAGGTATTATGACCATCTTGCTGAATGAAAGACAAATCACCTTCTGGATCGGCATCATAGCCGACCGCGTGTGGAATCTGCTTAAGGAAAATGATGATACCGATACCCGATAGCATTCCTTTAATGACTGAGGACGGGAAGTAATAGCCAATGACCCCGGCACGCAATGCGCCCAAAATCATCTGTACAATCCCGGCTACAACCACTGCCGCCAAGAAGGTAGGATAAGCCCCTAGTTCTTCAATGGCACCATATACGATGACCGCCAAACCGGCAGCCGGTCCACTCACACCCAGTGGGCTACCACTGAGCGGTGCAACAATTAATCCACCGACAATACCGGCGATAAGTCCTGAAAATAACGGTGCGCCAGAGGCTAATGCAATCCCCAAACAAAGGGGCAAGGCGACTAAGAATACCACGACGGCGCTGGGCAGGTCGTATTTGAAGTTGCGAAGTGGGCTGTAGTCCATAGTTTTTTGATGTAGTGTAGTTACCCACAATCTAATGGATAACTCTTAGCGACGCAACCTTTTTAGGGTCCAATTTGTTAATGAGTTTTCCTTTATTTGTACCATGCTCAGCTACAGCACACATATGACCCATCCCGACCTACCCTGGGTCACCTTCGTTCACGGGGCGGGAGGATCTAGCACCATATGGTACAAGCAATTACGTGCGTTTCGCAAAAGCTTCAATGTGTTGCTGGTCGATTTACGTGGCCACGGCAAGAGCAAGGCACCGTTCTACGAGAAGTTAAAAAACTACAATTTCTCCACTATCGGAGACGAGGTACTGGAAGTATTGGACCATTTAAAGATCCAACGCACCCACTGGGTGGGCATCTCCTTAGGTACCATCATCATTCGCGAAATTACCGAGCGCTATCCTCACCGAACGTTGAGTATGATTATGGGCGGTGCGGTGATGAAGCTCAACAAACGTGGCCAGCTATTGATGCGCACTGGCGCGGCCTTAAAAAGTGTGCTGCCGTACATGGTACTGTACCGATTCTTTGCTTGGGTCATCATGCCAAAAAAAACCCATCGCGAAGCCAGAAACCTATTCATCCTCGAGGCAAGAAAACTCTACCAACGAGAATTTAAGCGTTGGTTTACCTTGGTCGCCGAGGTAAATCCACTACTGAAATACTTCAGATTCAACGACAGTAATGTTCCAACCCTGTATATCATGGGCAGCGAAGACCATATGTTCCTGCCTAGTATTCGAAAGATTGTAGCCTTTCACCAAAGCGCCCTGCTTCATGTCATCGAAAATTGCGGACACGTCGTGAACGTTGAACAACCTGAGGTGTTCAACGAAGAGGCCCTGAAGTTTTTGAAACAGCACTCTAACAATGCTTAAGACCCCCTATTCCAGATTTAAATGGGTAGCTTTCTTCGAAGGCAGCTCATTCCTCGTACTCCTTTTCATTTCCATGCCGTTGAAATACTTGGCGGACATGCCGATGCCGAACAAGGTGTTTGGAATGTTGCACGGAGTACTCACTGTACTCTATCTCTTCGCGCTCATCGAATTCAAGCTGAACTACAAGGTGAGCTGGAAAGAGTTTTTCATCTTCCTCGCTGCGTCATTGCTGCCCTTTGGCACATTCTACGCGGAAAAGCGTTGGTTGCGCCCCATTGGTGCTGCGCACGGCGAAGCTTAATCTTCTAGACTTTCTAACTGCTGGAGGACGTCTTGCGCCTTGGCTTGGAGTTTATCGCTTTCTGCACGGTTGCTGTGACTCAGCTCATAACTCTTTTTGATTAGGGCATCGTATTCTGCTTCCAATTTCTCGCGCTCCGTCTTCTTCTTGAACAATCCAAACATTGTGTATCTTTTCCCTATGAAACACCGCATTCTTGGAATTGGTTCAATGATGTGCTTGCTAATGGCCTGCACCACTTCTGAGCCGCCTACCCCCAGCCCTAGTAATCACCCGCTCCGCGGCACAGATTTTAGTCAGCTTCCGAAAATCGAAGCGTATAACTATGAGTTTAAGGACGCCGACGGCAACCCAGCAGATGCGCTAGAAATCTTGAGAAACAACGGCCTCAATCTGATCCGGTTAAAAGTCTGGAACAACCCCACTGGGGATGGATCTTTAGAGGAATTGGTCCCCTATGTTCAGAGACTTAAAACCCTTGGATTCCAGACGATGCTCACCTTCCATTACAGCAACACTTGGGCCGATCCTGGCGCTCAATCTGTCCCTGCGCAATGGGAAAACCTCAGCATGAGTGAACTTGCCGATAGTGTTCGCACCTTTACCCAACACGTGGTAGCCACCCTGCAACCGGAATATGTGCAAATAGGCAACGAAATCAACCACGGCTTTATGCACCCTTTTGGCATGCGCAACGGCAATGGAAATTTCCAGACCCTCCTAGCCGCTGGAATTGAAGGCGCCAAGGCCGCAGATTCTTCGGTAACGACCATCCTGCATTACGCCGGTTACGACAATGCCATGAACTTCTACGCTACCGTCGATTCCTTGAATTACGACTGGATCGGGCTGTCCTACTACCCGAAATGGCACGGCACGAGCTTGTCCACCTTATCTGAAACGTGTTTTAGTTTGACCGATTCCTTCCAACGCCCCGTCTCCATCGTAGAAACCTCCTACGCATTCACCTTGGGTTGGAACGACTGGACCAACAACCACATCGGAAGCACCTCAGATTTACATCCGGACTACCCTGCTACTCCTGAAGGTCAAGCGGATTTGATGGCGGATTTACGTGCTATCACAGATTCCTTGGGCACGGGGTTAGTGTATTGGGGCGGAGAGCTCGTGGCTTACAAGGGTCCCGAGGCGACCGATGGCAGCCCCTATGAAAATCAGGCGCTGTTCAACTTTCAAGGCATCGCTCTGCCCGCACTGAAAACCTTAGGACAGGAACCTTAACGATTTCCTCTAGAGACCTTGGTATTAGTGTTCCTGCTGGATTTTTCATTTCCAAAGCTCCCTCGAACCGCAGACCCTCCTGTTGTATCGCCTTTACGATACGCAACGCGCAAGGAATTCTGCAGGTCCTTCAAGAACACATACTGCTCTGCTTCCAACTCAAAGACCATGTCCATCTCAGGCAATTGGTGAATGGTAATGGTGTGAATGCCCCCCATTCGCTGCAAACTGATGTCGTTGTCCTCATACCCTAAATCCCCTGCGGTAAAGACAAAGTGGTATTCCAAGGAATTCACCTCGAACTTTAAAGGCTCCAAACTCTTCAACGTCGCCGAGGCATTTTCTCCGTCAAACGTCAGCGTCGTGTGATCCGCCGTTTTATAGAACATGCTGCCAGGGTGATTCACTGTAAAAATGAATCGGAACCGCTCTTGATTGTTCTCCAACCCGTATCGTGCTTCGAGCATTACGGTGGTATCGCCGCGCTCCGCGAGCTTGAATGGCAACACCTTGGCAATTTGGTATCCGCGAGGATCTACATCAAAAACGACCTGCTTGTTCTGGGCAAAACTGCCCATCCACAGGAAAAACACAAGGATACTTAGGTTGGTTTTCATGGCATATTGTATTTTGGAACTCCTAAACTTACTTCGAATTATGAGAATCCCTGCAAGTTCCGTAGCAGAATATATTTCCAAGATTCCCGAGGAGCGCCAAGCGGCGTTCGAGCGTCTCATGGCTATTTTCAGAACCCATTTGCCGGAAGGATTCGAAGAAGGCTTGGGGTATGGGATGCCGGCTTTCATTGTGCCGCACAGCATTTATCCCGATGGATACCACTGTAAACCCTCAGAACCACTACCCTTTGTGAGTTTCGCCTCACAGAAGAATTTCATTGCGCTATACCATATGGGGATCTACGCTATTCCTGAACTCTACACACGGTGGACGGAGGAATTCCCTAAGCACAGCAGCAAGAAACTCGATATGGGAAAAAGCTGTGTCCGATTCAAGAAGCCAGAAGATATCCCCTTCGAATTGATCGAAGAATTGGCCCAAAAAGTCACCGTCCAGCAGTGGATAGAGGTTTATGAAAACAATATCAAACGATAGTTTTTCAATTCCCTAAATTTGCCACATACTTACACACGTCCATGCCAAACCAAGATAAGTTCGTCGATGTCAACCAGGCCATCTTAGATAAGAGTCCTGGCATTCATGCTATTCTACCAAATTTCCTTATTCATTGGCTCAAAGAACGCATTGTTCACGAAACCTACCTCAATACATACATGCGCGAGGCTGGAGAAAAGCGAGACTTCGAATTTTGTAAAGATTTCTTGGATTATGCCGGCATTACCGTTCACACCGTAGGCGCCGAAAACATCCCCACGAGTGGAGGCACTATTTTCGCTGCGAACCACCCTCTCGGCGGTACCGATGCACTGGCAATCATGGTAAGTATTAGTGGTTACCGCAACGATGTAAAGTTTTTGGTCAATGATTTGTTGATGCAAATCAAAAACCTCCGCGGATTGTTTGTAGGTGTCAATCTCTTTGGAGCAACCCCGCGTGAGAACATCCGTCGTGTAGATGAATTATTCGCTAGTGATAATGCCGTATTCATCTTCCCCGCTGGACTCGTGAGTAGAATGACCCGCCATAAGGTCATCCGTGATTTAGATTGGAAGAAAACCTTTATCTCCAAAGCCAAACGCTATAATAAACCCATAGTGCCCGTTCACATTAGCGGCAGGCTATCACGTCGTTTCTATTTCGTTGCCAGACTTCGAAAGTTTTTCGGCATCAAGATCAACCTTGAAATGCTCTTTTTGGTCGACGAAATCCTCAAGCAAAAGGGGAATTCCATCACCATTACCTACGGCAAACCCATCGATCCTTCAACCCTGGACAAGAGTAAGACCGACGATGAGTGGGCCTATGAAGTAAAGAAACAGGTTTACGAACTCGTACAATAAGCCTTCAATCGCAATCTGCGAGGTATATTTGCACCCATGAACGATCTCAGTTATATCCGCCCTGCAGTTCCTGTAGAGGATTTGAAAAAAGAATTGACGCCCGATAAATTTGTGCGCCACACCTCGAAGCTCAACAATGAGATCTACTTCATCAATGCCCACAACTCCCCCAACCTACTTCAGGAAATAGGACGTTTGCGCGAGCTCACCTTTGCTACGGCAGATGGCGGCACGGGACAGCCTGTCGATCTAGACGAGATGGACCTCAGCGCAATCCCATATGAGCAATTGATCGTATGGAATCCTGAGGAAGAAGAGATCGTGGGCGGCTACAGGTTTATTGACGGAAAAGTAGTAGCGGAACAAGGAAATTGGGAGCATGACCTCAGCATGGGGCATTATTTCAAGTTCACTCCTTCCTTCGTTCAAGATTATTTGCCTCACAGCATTGAGCTCGGCAGAAGCTGGGTACAGCCAAAGTACCAGCCGGCCGTAGATCCAAAACGCGGATTGTTTGCCTTGGATAATATTTGGGACGGCCTAGGCGCCATTGTACGTCGATACGACCATCTGAAGTACTTCTACGGCAAAGTGACCATGTATCCGACCTACAATCGTGAAGCCCGCAATATGGTCCTGAGCTTCCTTGCGCATTTCTTCCCAGATTCTGAGCAACTGATGTCCCCGACCGTTGCCGCAGATGTGGAATTCTTGCCAAATATGGACGAGCTCTTCCCTATCGATCGTAATGATTTCGAAAGCAGTTTTAAATCTGGCCTTCGTCAACTCAACAAAATGGTCAGCGAGCATGGGGAAAGCGTACCTCCGCTGATCAAGCAATACATGACCTTGAGTCCCAAGATGATGACCTTCGGAACATTCATCAATAAAGACTTCGGTGGTGTAGAAGAAACAGGGATCTTAATCCCGGTAGAGCACATCTATAGCGCGAAAAAGGATCGCTACATTCAATTCTAAACTAAGGTCCAATTTTGTGGTTATTTTTGATGGAAACAACAACCCATCATGATCAACTTCAATCTATATAACCCCACCAATCTTTGCTTCGGCAAGGATGCGCATGAACAATTGGCCACCCTCATCCCATCGGGATCAAAAGTCTTGATGACCTACGGCGGTGGCTCCATAAAGTCCAACGGCACCTACGATAAAGTCATTGCTGCCCTCTCAAGCTTTGAAGTGGTAGAATTTGGCGGCATTGAACCCAACCCCGATTTCGATACGCTCAGCCGCGCCTTGGACATCATCAAAACCCAAAATATCACCTTCCTACTCGCCGTGGGTGGTGGCTCGGTAATTGACGGAACGAAATTCCTCGCTTCAGCCGCGCTGTACGACGGTGATGATGCATGGGACATCCTCGATAAAGGCATTCGCACAGAAGTAGGCATGCCCTTCGGTACCGTACTCACCCTACCCGCCACCGGTTCGGAGATGAATAGCGGTGCGGTAATCAGCCGCCGTGCTATTGGTCAAAAACGAGGCATGGGCGGGCCAGGTTTATTCCCTCTATTTTCCATCTGTGATCCTACTGTGGTCGAGAGCATCCCCACGAGACAATTGGCCAATGGCCTAGTAGATGCCTTCACCCACGTCATGGAGCAGTACATGACCTACCCCACTCCCGCTACCTTGCAAGACCGCATCAGCGAAGGAATCTTGAGCACCCTAATGGAGATCGCGCCTAGCCTCCTAGAAAATCCAAAGGACTACGACCTCGCCGCGAATTTCATGTGGAGCTGCACGATGGCCTTGAACGGCCTTATTCAAAAGGGAGTGCCCACGGATTGGAGTATTCACGCTGTGGGCCATGAGCTCACCGCCGCATATAACATCGACCACGCCCGAACCTTGGCCATTGTTTTGCCAAGCATGTACCGCTATAAGTTCAGCCAAAAGCAGGCGAAACTTGCCCAATACGGACGTAGAGTCTTGGGCCTCTCCGGTACAGATTTCGACGTTGCACACGAAGCCATCGATCGCACCGAAGCGTTCTTCCAATCCCTGGGCATCGCTACCAAGCTAAGCGAATACGGTGTCGATACTACAGGTATTGAAAAGCGTGCTGCGGACCAATTGAATAATTACGGTTGGACCGCCCTGGGAGAGCACAAAGACATCACCCCTTCGGACGTGGAGAAAATACTGGAAATGGCGCTGTAACTAGCCTTCGAGATGGGTTAATAACCCTTCAAGAGCCAAGCGGTAACTATCTAATCCAAAGCCACTTACAGTTGCTAAGCAACGCTGACCTACCAGGCTCGTGTGACGAAAATCTTCACGGGCCAATGGGTTAGAAATATGTACTTCCACCACGGGTATTGTAATGGCCGCTATGCAATCCATGATGGCCACTGAGGTATGGGTATACCCACCGGCGTTTAGGAGCACTCCATCAAAATTGCCATCGGCTGCTTGGAGTAAATCGATGAGCTCGCCCTCAACATTGTTTTGGTGGTATTCGAAGCTCGCGGCATCGTCGTAGACCGCAGTTAATTCCTCATAGAACGACAGGAAGTCCTGCGCGCCGTAAATGCCCGGTTCACGAGTACCAACTAGGTTTAGATTAGGTCCGTTGAGAATTAAAATGCGCATGGTGCTAAAGTACGATTTGAAGTGCGAAATTAGAGGAATGAATTGGACCAATGCCATACAAGGCTTTAAAGATTACCTGAAATTTGAGCGTGGCTTAAGCGACAATACCCTTGCCGCCTACAGCCGCGACCTCAGCCTGCTGGACCAAAGCAGCGGCAAAGGTCCTTCGTCCATTTCTGCTCAGGACATTCAGCAGTTCTTGATCTCCCTTCACGAACAAGGGACCAGCCCCCGCTCGCAAGGGCGGATTCTCAGTGCCCTCCGCGGATTCTTTCGATGGATGCAGGAGGAACAAATGCGCACCGACGATCCTTCTCTCCTCTTTGAAAACCCGAAAGTGGGGCGCAAGCTCCCCGTGGTACTCAGCGTGAGCGAGGTGCAAAGCATCCTCGAGGCCATCCCCATGAATGCCGCAAATGCTACCCGCGACCGCGCCATCATTGAACTACTCTACGCCTGTGGACTCCGCGTGAGCGAGGTATGTACCCTGAAACGATCCCTATTGCGCCTAAACGAAGGTTACATCATTGTTACGGGAAAAGGCAACAAACAACGCTTAGTGCCCGTCCACAAGGAAGCCATCAAGTTTTTAGAGCTCTACCTCGAGCACGAACGCCCGCATCTACCGTGTAAACCCCAACATACAGATACGGTCTTCTTAAGTGTGCGTGGCACGGGACTGACCCGCCAAAGCATCTTTTTGAAGATTAAGCACTTCACCGCCCAAGCCGGCATCAAGAAAAACATTAGCCCCCACTCGCTGCGGCACAGCTTCGCCACCCACTTGATGGAAGGCGGCGCGGATTTGAGAATCGTACAGCAGCTGTTGGGACACGAGAGCATTACGACCACCGAAATTTATACGCATATTAGCGCCCAGCGCTTGAGCGAAGAAATCGCGACCTACCACCCCTTGAATTCATTATGAGAATACAACTTCTTTTCGGGCTTGCATTGCTGTTGGCCTCTTGCCGCAAGGATACTACCGACCGATACAACGAGATCATCTACGACACGATGGAATGCAGCTGGGACGCCGGCTGGAGTGTAAACACTTTGGGCGACGCCATAGTGGGCACTTATGAGTGGCGTTTTGTGCGTGCCTACGGGTTTGGAGAATATTCGAGTGATAGTGATTTTAAGAATTGGACCCTCGAACTAAAGGCAGATAGCACCTTCATTTTGAATCAGGCAGATTCGGCTACTGTGCAAGGGCAATGGAGCCTCTCGAACAGTTGGCTCAGTTTTATGTTAGACTGTCAGCCGCCCGCAAGCACCCTCTGGGGAGATGTGCTCTACTGCGAACCTTACCTCGTGTTTTACAGCAGTCCTGCTGACGGCCCTGACCATTTGTACGAAAGACAATGACAACAGCAGAACTTATTGCGCTGCAACGTGCGCACAAGCAAGCCCAGAGCGACACTACGGTCGCCTACAGACTCAAAAAATTAAACCAATTACGCTCGGCACTCAAAGGCCCATGGAAAGAGCGTTTGGAGCAAGCCCTGTGGGAAGATTTCAATAAGAATGCGGCCGAGGTCAACCTGACTGAGCTACTCCCTACCTTGGACAACATCAAAATCATCCGCCAAAACTTGAAGAGGTGGTTGGCCCCGCAGAAGGTGAAGACACCACTGCCATTGTTGGGCTCGACTTCCTACACCAGAGCGGAGGCAAAGGGAAACACCTTGGTCATTGCACCATGGAACTACCCTATTTTTCTGTCGCTGCACCCGTTGTGTACCTCATTTGCCGCTGGAAATACGGTGATCTTGAAGCCGTCGGAATTGACGCCGAAGACCTCGGAAGCCCTCAAGGCATTGATAGAGGAAATCTTCGAACCGCAGGAATGTGCAGTAGTATTGGGCGGAGTGCCGGAATCCACCGAACTATTGGCGGAGCGCTTTGACCACATCTTCTTTACGGGCTCTACCCACGTAGGCCAAATCGTCATGGAGGCTGCGAGTAAGTTCTTGACGCCGGTTACGTTGGAATTGGGCGGTAAGAGCCCCACTATCGTGGACGCCAGTGCAAACGGATACGAAGCTGGAAAGCGTGTGGCATGGGCCAAGTTCACGAACGCGGGCCAAATCTGTATTGCCCCCGACCACGTATATGTGCACCGGAGCCAATTAGAGGCGTTTCGCAAAGGCGTTAAAGACGCCGTCAAGCGTCATTACGGCGACGACCCTACCCAGCATCCGGATTTCGTTCAGATCGTCAATCCTCGAAACTTTGACCGCCTCAACAACATCCTTGAAGATAGTAAGACCGAGGCGGGCATTTTAGATATGGGCGGTACGGCCAATGCGGAAGCTCGCAAAATCGCACCGACCATGGTAGTGGACCCGCCGAGAAATGGTGCCTTGATGCGCGAGGAACTCTTTGGCCCGCTATTGCCGGTATTCAGTTACACCGACCTAAATGAGCCTTTGAAAGAGATTGGAACCCGAGAGCATCCGCTTGTTGTGTATATCTATGCGAAATCCCGCAAAAACATCAACTACATCCAGCGTCACACCCGCGCCGGAGCCACGGCAGTGAATATGAGTCTGCTGCAGATTGCCAACAACTTCCTCCCCTTCGGCGGTGTCGGCCACAGCGGAATGGGCAAGACCAACGGCCACGCCGGCTTCTTGGAATTTACCAATACTCGCAGCCAATTCTATCAATGGGGCCCGCCCATCAACAACTTTATTGCCGCCCCTTATACCGCGGCGAAACGAAAAATCATCAACTTCCTGTTGAAGAATCTCTACTAGTAAAAAAAAATCCCCGGGCTGCGCCCTGGGATTTTTCTAAAGATAGCCTTGGTTCTGGCTTAACCTACTTGTACCAATTCTACCTTAAAGATCAATGTTGCATTTGGAGGGATGACACCGCCAGCACCTGAAGGACCATAGCCCAATTCCGAGGGTACAATCAAGGTCGCCTTAGAACCTTCGTTCAACAGCTGGATACCTTCGTCCCATCCTGGGATCACGCGACCCACACCGATAGGAATATCTAGAGGCGCACCGCGTGAGTACGAGCTATCTACGACTACGCCATCGGCCAATTTCAATTCATAGTGCACCTTCACATTTTGTCCAGCCGTAGGCTTAGGGCCCTTGCCTTCCTCTTGCATAATGTACATCAAACCGCTGGACGTCTTCATAGCACCTGCCTTCAAATCAGCGATGGCAGCATCTGCAGCTTCCTGAGCGGCACGTGCGGCCTCCTCTGCAGCACTTCGAGCTGTGGTGAACACCGACGATGCATCCCAAGCTTCAGCCTCCGCACCTACGCGCACGATTTCAACTGTATCCATCGTATCACCTTGGGCAACCGCATCTACGACATTCTGTCCTTCCACCACGTAGCCAAAAACGGTGTGCTTTCCGTCCAACCAATCTGTCGGTCCGTGTGTGATGAAGAACTGAGATCCGTTGGTAGCTGGCCCTGCGTTGGCCATACTCAACGTTCCAGGACGGTTGTGTTTTAATTCTGGGTGGATTTCATCTTCAAACTGGTATCCAGGGCCACCTGCGCCTGTCCCCGTAGGATCGCCGCCTTGAATCATGAAATCTGCGATTACACGGTGGAAGGTCAATCCGTTGTAATACGGAGTGCCTACTTCGGTCACATTATTTTCGAGTGTCCCTTCTGCCAAGCCGACGAAGTTCGCCACGGTCATAGGAGTTTTCTCGTGTTCTAGTTTAATCGTTATATCGCCTTTTGCGGTGCCAATTTTGGCATAAATACCGTTTTCCATGAGGAATGATTTTAATGAAAAGGCCCCGCGTGGGGCCTTCCTGGGTTTTATTGTTCGATTCGAACGAGTTCTACATCAAAAACTAATGAAGCATTTGGAGGAATAACACCACCTGCACCACGTGAGCCGTAGCCCAAATATGGAGGAATGATAAGCTTAGCCTTGCCGCCAACATTCAATAATTGGATGCCTTCCTTCCAACCTTCAATCACACGAGCCATAGGGCCGTATTGCATCGGCAGTGGCTCATAAGGCTCGCGACGTGGATCGTAAGTACCGCCTGCTTGAGCAACTTCCTTAATTGAGCTATCGAACAAGGTACCGTCCATCAAGTAGCCTGCGTAATCCACACGCACCATTTGACCAAATTCAGGCTTAGGGCCATCACCAACTGTTTCGATGATGTAACGCAATCCAGATTCTGTTTTCGTCGCTTCTGGGTAAGCTGCATCAATCTCAGCTTCGATGGCCGCCGCTTTTGCCTTCTTGGCGTCCTCGACACCTTGCTTTCCGTCCAAGAATGCCTGACCGGCATCCCATTTCTTGGCTTCACCACCTACTCGGATAATTTCTACGTGATTCAAGACCACCTTTTCTACCGGACGGTCTGAGCCCATGCGCTCCACACCACCAATGGCCGTGACAATTTCCTGACCACTCACGACTTGAGCGAAGACGTTATATCCACCGTCCAAGTGTGGCGTAGCATTGTGCGTAATGAAGAATTGAGAGCCGTTTGTACCCGGACCAGCGTTGGCCATACTAACCACACCTGCCTTATCGTGTTTCAAGGTTTCAACGATTTCTTGTGGGAACTGGTAGCCTGGACCACCGGCACCTGTGCCGTCTGGATCACCACCTTGGATCATGAAATCTGGAATGACTCTGTGGAATAAGGTACCGTCGAAATAAGGCTTACCCTGAAATTTCGCCTCCGCCTCTGGGTGATTTCCCTCGGCCAAGGCAATGAAGTTACCGGCAGTCATGGGAACCAAATCCTCATGGAAATCGATTAAAATATCGCCCATGGACGTTTCCAACTTAGCGTAAATACCATCTTCTAGCGTAATGGTCTCATCGTTTACTGTGACTTTATTTCCTCCACAACTTGCTAGAGTGAAGGCCGCGAATCCCGCGAAGAGCATGCTTCTCAACATATCTATGTGATTTTTTAAGAGTCCCAAAGGTAAGCGGTATCCCGCAGAGAACACAACACAGGTTGTGTTAAAAAAGGGAGGTATTTATCGGACCAATTCTACGAGCCGCAAATCATAACGTAGCGGTGACTGAGGAGGCACTTTGTCCAAATCACCCGCAATGCCATGTGCTAAAAACGAGGGGATGAGAACGAGTTTCACATCCCCTTCTTTCATTCCCTCTAAGGCTTCATGTAAGCCCACCTCCACTTGGCTATAACCAAGCTCAATAGTATCTCTATAACGCCCTACACCGCTATCGTCCAACAGGTATACTGTAGCTTCAAAAATGATTCTATCGCCGATTTCCGCAATTGGCCCCTCACCTTCCACCACGGGTAATTCAAACATCCCGTAGCCATTTGGCTCAATACCTATTAACTGGTGACTTTCGATATATTGATCGATCAATTGTCTTTCCTGTGCTAAATACATCCTGTTGCGCTCCATAGGATCCATCACAGGACGCTCCTCCTGAACCTCAGTAGGCTGAATACAACTCGTCAATAGAGCTGCCATCATCACAAGAGTTGTTCTTACGACCACGGCAAATGAGTTTTAGCATGTGTCAAGGCTTTAACTATATCAGTATCTAATCTCCCGCCTGCGGCATTCTTGTGCCCACCGCCATTAAACGATGCTCGGGCCAGCTCATTCACATCAACCAATCCCTTACTACGGAGGCTGATCTTCACGATGCCCTCCTCTTCACGCATGAAACAAGCAATCTGAGCACCGTCCACACTGAGGCCATAATTAACAAAACCCTCGGTAATGCCCTTTTCATACCCCAATCTATCACATTGCTTTTTACTCAGATACAACAACACCACTGAGCCATTGGTACTGATTTCCATTTGCTCCAACATTGTGCCGAGTAATTTCAATCGAGCGGCCGGTTGACTATCAAAGATTTTATTTTGAAGCTGTTGGCTCTCCACGCCTAAATCGAGGAGCTTACCCGCCACTTCATGAGTACGCGAAGTCGTCGCACTGAATTTGAAACTGCCGGTATCTGTGATAATACCGGTATAGAGACATTCGGCGGATTCTTTATCTAAGAATTGGTCCCAATTATACATGGCACAGAACTCATAAATCATCTGACACGTCGAGCTCATGCCCGTATCGCTGTAGATGAAATCCGGCCAACTCTCGGGCTGTTGGTGGTGGTCGATCATCACCTTCTTTGCCTGCGCAGCGCGGAGGGCCTCCTCCATGTCCGCACTGCGGTGGTAGGCATTGTAATCTAAATGAAAGATCATATCCGCTGCTTCGATCTCTGCATTGGCCGCCTTTTTTCCATCGCTGTAGATCATGACACGGTCGTTCCCGGTAAGATGCCACAGAAATTTGGGGTAAGGATTGGGGACGATCACGTGGACTGTTTTGCCCAATTTTTCAAAAACGCGTTGCAAGGCCAATGCACTTCCCATGGCATCCCCGTCGGGATTCGTATGGTTGGTAATCACAATGCGCTGCGATTTTTCAAATTCCTCCGTGAAATTGTCTAGTCGGATTTCTTTCATTCTCTTGACTTATAATTACAAAGGTGCAGGAAAAGTGTACCTTTGCAATCCAAAAATCGAAAAAACTCAAAACATGGCAGGTACTAAGACCCTAACAATGATCAAACCTGATGCGGTTCGCAACGGACACATCGGTGCCATCTTGAACGACATCTCTGCAGCTGGATTCCGCATCTCTGCAATGAAATTGACACAACTTTCTAAGGCTGATGCTGAAGCGTTTTACGCAGTTCACAGCGAGCGCCCATTCTTCGGTGAGCTTGTTGAATTCATGACTTCTGGCCCTATCGTTGCTGCAATCTTGGAAAAAGACAACGCTGTAGAAGATTTCCGTACGTTGATCGGTTCTACGAACCCAGCTGAGGCTGCTGAAGGCACGATCCGTGCGAAGTACGCTACGAGCATTGGTGAGAACGCTGTACACGGTTCTGATAGCGACGAGAACGCTCAAATTGAAGGCGATTTCCACTTTGCTGGCCGTGAGCAGTTTTAATTAAAATTTTTAGTTATTTTTGCCCTCCCCAAATGGGGCTAAGTGTCAACCTCTGGCAAAAGTTGTGAATGTTGGCTCATAGTGATTGTAAATTTTTTATACCATGGATTTAGTCCAGTTCGTACAAAGCGAATTTGTAGAAAAGAAAGACCTTCCAGAATTTGGTGCTGGTGATACTATCACAGTGTACATGCAAATTCGTGAAGGTGAAAAAACCCGTACGCAGTTCTTCCGCGGCGTAGTATTACAACGCAGAGGCTCAGGTGTTACTGAAACATTTACCATCCGCAAAATGAGCGGTAACGTAGGTGTAGAACGTATCTTCCCAGTAAATCTTCCTGCTATTGAGAAGATTGAAATCAACAAGAAAGGTAAAGTACGTCGCGCGCGTATTTTCTACCAGAGAGAGCGTACCGGTAAAGCGGCTCGTATCAAAGAGCGTCGCTTCTAAACCACAGAAGATTCAATTTGAAAATCCCCGGCCATTGGTCGGGGATTTTTTTGTTACAAGGATTTTACCACGAAGACTGTACGGCGGTTTTGCGCACGGCCGACCTCTGTTTCGTTAGAGGCTACAGGCTTCGTCTCGCCATATCCGCGTGAGCTGATACGACCGGCATCAATGCCGTAGGTTTTGATGGTCTCGGCCACACGGCGGGCACGGCGCTGGCTCAAGTCTAAATTGGCCCCGGCATCTCCAACATTATCGGTATGACCTTGAATTTCAACGCGCAATGAGGGTGTCGCGGCCAAAAATTCCGAAAACTCAGCGATCAGCAATTCACTTTGAGCATCCAAACGATCCGATGCGGTCTCGAATAAAATATGCGGGATGGGATAAGAGGCACCTGCGGCTAATTCGTCGTGCAACAACTCTACCTCTACCCTCGCTAACTCTTGACCTATGTTCGGGGACAGTCGCAATGGCGCAGCGCTAAAGGCCGCTTTCTTGGCTTCCACTTTCAGGAGAACATCGTTGGCTTCCTCTTTTTTAACCACGGCGGTAAATGAGCCGTTTTCTTCGTTGACCGCAAGGGTGGTCTCTTGGCCCGTTTTCGAGTTTTTCAACACAACTTTTGGTTCGTCGTCGGTGACGAAATCTGCAGTTTTTAATTGGCCCTTCACCAATACCACCTCCTCAGGCTGAACGGCTTCGTAGAGGTCGAAATAATAAATGTCCCAATCGTTGGCCGCATTGATCTTGTTCGTAGCAAAGTATGCTTGCTGCCCGTCCATGGTCACCATGAGGCCAATCTCGTCTTTCTCAGTGTTGATGGGATAGCCCAAATTCTGCGGCTTGTCCCAACCGGCAGAACCGCGCACCGCTTTGATCTTGAATAAGTCGTACCCACCCATGCCTGGATGACCGTCGCTCGCGAAATACAAGCTCTCGCTATCCGGATGGATGAAAGGACTCTTTTCATTCTTCTTAGTATTGACCGCAGGACCCAAATTTTCGGGGGCACCCCACTCGCCATCCGGCAATTTGTAGGCTCGGTAAATGTCCAATCCACCAAATCCACCGGGGCGATCGCTGGTGAAATAAAGCACGTCGCCATTGGGTGAAATACTTGGCTGACTCTCCCAATGCTTATTCGTGTTGATGCCCTCTGGGAATTTGCGAATGCCGTTCCAAACGCCATAGGTAAAGGTGGTGTAGTACAGATCACAAAATTGCTCGCCCGTGCGGTCGTCGCGCTCACAGATGGTAAACGCCATAAAGGTGTTATCCGCGGTCATGCTGGGGCCGCCTTCATTGTATTGCGCGTTGAAGGGGTATTCTAGGGCCTCGCCTTCTTCTAGCTTTGGGAATCCTCCTGCCGTGGTGAGGGCTTTGGCCATACTGAATTCTTCCACTTGACGAAGGGTTCCGGCGGGACCGTCGTATTTGTTTCGCTTTTGGCTGCGTCGGGTAAAGTACAGTGCCGATCTGTCGGGAGTTAATGCGGCCAAGTATTCGTCCCAGCGGGTATTTACATTTCGAGCGGGTTTGGGATCATAAGGTACGGGGCTATTGAAGAAGGTTTGCTTGATGTTGATCTCTGCAAACATGGCCTCCGCCTCTTTATCGTAAGCATATTCCCTATCCTCACGAGCGAGCCACTGCTCAAGGTATCGCTTGGCTTCTTCGGGACGTCCACCTTCTATGGCTAATGTGCCTATCATGAAAAGGAGTTCCGGCTTGTAGCCGGGACAGCGTTGCACCAATCGTTTCCAGCTGGCTTCTGCTATCTGTATCCTCCCCGTACGGATGCTCAATTCACCTCGGAGATACAGCGCGTGTTGGTCGTTCTCGTTTTGGCGCAAGGCAGCACCTATATATACTTGGGCATTGGGGTAGTCGCCCATGTTTATGGCGCGAAGACCCTTCTCTATCTCTCTTGTAGGGCTTTTATGGTCATCACCGCAATAGGCACCAAGAGTTACTTTATCGGGCTGCGCCTGAAGTGCAATGCCGATGAATAGGAGTAGAAGGCTGAGGGTGTGGCGCATTATAAATCCTCTTGATCGACGACGTGGAACTTATCTTCTGTCAAGGCAATGATGGTACTCACCGAGGCATCACCGGTAAGGTTGAGTACCGTGCGAACCATATCGATGATGCGGTCTACTGGGAAGATAATCGCAATCCATGCCGGGTTGAGTCCCACACTCTCTAGGATAGGAATCAGCATAATCATCCCTGCGGAAGGCACTGAGGCAGCGCCGATAGACGCGAGCGTAGCCGTGAAGATGATGGTGGCCTGTTGTGCAAGGGTGAGGTCGATCATGTGGAATTGGGCCATAAAAATCACCGCAACCGTCTGGTACAATGCAGTACCGTCCATGTTGATGGTGGCACCTACCGGCAATACAAACGAACCTATTTCCTCATCCACACCTAGGTTGTCGCGCACACAGTCCATGGTCACCGGCAAGGTGGCTGCCGTGGAGGAAGTGGAGAAGGCCAACAATTGTGCAGGACGAATGCCGCGCATGAAATAGCCCCAGCTTTTCATGTAGCCCATACCCGTCTTCTTGTTGATTAGATAGGCTAAAACCGCAGGATAAAGCACCAAAATCATAAACAACAATCCCAAGATGGTGTACCCGGTGTAGGCTCCGAGGGCTTTGAAAATTTCGACTAATCGGCCCGGCTCGTCTCCTGCCATTGCAGCAAGTTTACCTGCTAAGAGTGCAAAGACGAAGAACGGCGCGCCTTTCATTACCACATCTACCATCTTGATGAAGATGTCTGAGAATCCATTCATCAGCTTTGATACGGGCTCCATCTGGGCATTCGGCAACATCACCATCACAATACCAAAGAAGATGGCAAAGAAGATGACCTGCAACATCAGGCTGTCATTGAAGGAGAGGAAAATGTTTGAAGGCACCATTTCCACAAAAAATTGGAGCGGGCCGTCGTTCTTGGCGCTTTGAACCGCATTGGCCTTAGCTACCTTTGCATTGAGTTCCTCATTATTGAGCTGCTCCGCCAATGCCGCTTGAGCATCAGACATATAGACTTGCATGGCAGGGTCAGCGAGTAATCGGACATCATCGAAGAATTCCACCCCTTCTGTATCGTTTACCCACAATTCATACGCCACGCGGTTGATCTGCAGTTGTTCCTCTGAGGTTTGCTTTCCTGGATTGAAGGTATTTGCAATCACCATACCCATGGAAGCGGCTAAGACCGTCGATCCGATGTAGAGCGCAAGGGTCTTCACGCCCATACGTCCAAGCGTTGCAGTATCACTTAAGTTCCCAATTCCCGCAATGATCGAAAAGAGCACCAAAGGAATGGCAATGAGTTTGAGCAGGTTGATGAAAATCGTTCCGAATGGAGCAATCCAGTCCAAGGTAAATTCACTCCAGCCCATGGTTGAACTGAGCAATGCCCAAAGAATCCCAAGAATTAATCCAATAATGATCTGAACAGGTAAAGACGGTTTTTTCATCGAGTGTATTTCAAGTTTCGCAAGTAATGGTCGGCCAACACCAGCTGAATCATGGCCTCCACGATAGGTACGGCACGTGGCACCACACAAGGATCGTGGCGGCCTTTAGCGGCCAATATTGTGGCATTGCCGTCCTTATCGACAGTTTGTTGTTCTTTTCCAATAGTAGCAACCGGCTTGAAGGCGACGCGAACCTCGATAGGTGCACCGTTGCTCAATCCACCGACTACCCCGCCGGCATGGTTGGTTGCCGTTGTGAAATCTTCTGTAATGGCATCGTTGTGGGCACTGCCGCGCATTGCAGCCGCTGCAAACCCAGATCCAATCTCAAAACCTTTGACCGCATTGATACTCATAAGCGCCTTGGCAAGATCTGCTTGTAGCTTATCAAAAACAGGTTCGCCTAAGCCTACCGGCACGCCTGTGGCTACGGCGGTAATCACACCGCCCGTACTGTCTTTGTCGGCGCGGCACTGCTCGATATAGGTTTCCATCTTTTCTGCGGTCTCCTGATGCGGACATCGCGTTGGATGGGCGTCGATATGGGCAAGATCTAATTCTGAAGTAGGAACTTGCAGTGCAATAGGACCTACTGCGCTTACCCAGGCTTTCACGCTTACCTGCGGCAAAAGTTGAGCGGCTAGTGCACCCGCCACCACTCGGCAAGCCGTTTCACGGGCACTAGAGCGACCGCCGCCTCTATAATCGCGGTGGCCGTATTTCGCATCGTAGGTGAAATCTGCGTGTGAAGGGCGGTACACATCCTTCAGGTGTCCGTAATCCTTGCTTTGCTGGTCCTTGTTCGGAATAGAGAAAGCAATGGGCGTTCCTGAAGTCTTTCCTTCAAACAAACCGCTGTGAAAGGTGACTTTGTCCTCTTCGTTGCGCTCGGTCGTCAAATGACTCTGCCCTGGACGGCGACGGTCTAGGGCTTGCTGCACAAGGTCTAGATCGATATTTATACCAGCAGGCATGCCGTCGAGAATACCTCCGATCTGGCTGCCGTGACTCTCACCGTAGGTGGTGAGCACTAAAGATTGTCCTATTGTATTTCCGGGCATGCCACTAAAGTAGGAAACACAGCGCATTCTCCGTAATATTGAAGCATGAACCTGAAGCTGATTAACATAAAAACCTTGGGCGGTATTCATCCGGAAGGAACAAAGTGGTTACGCGGGTCCCTTTTGGGCCACTTCCCCGCCCTTGAAAACGCCTATCTCACCATCACTGACGGTAAGATCTCTGATTTCGGACCGATGTCCCATTGCCCGCAAGATGAGCTGCCTACCCACGATTGCTCGGACAGACACGTGCTCCCTGCGTTCGTAGATTCTCACAGTCATCTAGTATATGCCGGAACACGGGAAGAGGAATTCAATCTTCGACTTAAAGGCGCCAGCTATGAAGAAATCGCTACAGCCGGTGGCGGTATTCTCAACAGCGCAGCTAAAGTGAGCTCCTCCTCCGTGGATCACCTCGTGAACCAAGCTACATTCCGCCTCGAGAACCTCATCGAGTGCGGAACTGGTACTTTGGAAGTAAAAAGCGGTTATGGTTTGGACCCAGAGAACGAATTGAAGCTTTTGCGTGCCATCAAAGCACTGAATGACCGAAGCGATGCTACACTAGTCCCTACCTTCTTGGCTGCACACGCACTTCCTGCTTGGACCAAAGCACAAGGCATGAACGATGCCAGCTACACCAAATACATGTTAGAAGAGTGTCTTCCTATTGTACAAAAAGAGGGGCTTGCATTATTCTTGGACGGCTTTATTGAGCGCGACTATTTCAAATTGGACGCCTTACAGCATTTGATCGATGCCAGTAGCACTAGCGGATTGCCACTGAAGATTCACGTCAATCAGTTTTACGACATCGGTGGTATTCAGATGGCGGTAGAAGCCGGTGCACTGAGCGTGGACCACCTCGAGGTAATGAGTCCTGAGGCCTTGAAGGCATTGCACGGCAGTGATACCATTGCTACCCTTCTGCCTTCTTGCAGCTACTTCCTCGGCATTCCTTACGGTCCTGCTCGAGAACTCATAGAAAACGATTGCGTCGTGGCATTGGCCACAGATTATAACCCCGGCTCATCGCCTGGAGGAAACATGCAACTGGTGTGTAACATGGCTTGTACCCAGATGAAGATGACCCCTGCAGAGGCACTAAACGCAGCAACTATTAACGGTGCGGCAGCCTTGCATCTAAGCGAGCGCAAAGGATCCATTGCCGTGGGTAAGGATGCTGATCTATTGATCACTAAAGCCATCCCATCGCTGGAGTATCTGTGTTACGATTTCGGAACCAATCACATTCAAACCACCATTTTAGGTGGACAGACCCAATGAGCACAGTATTAGAATTTTACAGCCAAAGTGACCTCCTGTCAAGAACTAATGTTCGCGCCGGGGAGCAACGCTTAGGCGAGACTCTTCAAATCATTGACGAAGCTACCTTCAAAGGAACCGAAGCCTTCGATCAACGGTTTATAATTGTAGGCGTTGAGGAAGATTTCGGCGTACGCGCCAACCATGGCCGCGGCGGCGCTGACCAAGCCTTTCAATCGTTCCTTTCTCACTTTTGCAACCTCCAAAACAACCGGTTCTTCCCTTCACAAGAGGTCGCGGTACTCGGTGCCGTTGTCCCCACCCAAAGCGTCGACGACGGGGATATGGAAGGGTTAAGATCGGCGACATCCGCGGCAGATGGGCTGATCAGCACCATCGTCGAGCGCATCATCAGTGGAGGTGCTGTCCCAATTATCATAGGCGGTGGTCACAACAACAGCTATGGATGTTTGACGGGTGCTGCCAACGCCGGGGGCGCCGCCGTGAACTGCTTGAACATCGATGCGCATACGGATTTGCGCAATCTCGAAGGCCGCCACAGCGGCAATGGATTCTCCTATGCTAAAAGTGAAGGTGCCCTAGGGGCTTATTTCATGTGGGGCTTGCAGGAAAATTACACGCCGGAGTACATCTGGCAATTCATGGAAGATCACGACGAAATTGAATACCTCAGTTATGAAGATGGCCTAGCCGGTGAAGAATCCATGGAAGAAACCTTGGTTAGAATTGAGGAATTATTAGGGTCCAATTATGCCATCGAACTCGATGTCGACGTGATCGCAGAGTTCCCCTCTAGTGCCCAAAGCATCAGCGGCTTTAGCCTAGAGCAGGTGCGTAAAATGATCTACAGCCTTGATACCAACCCTACCTACTTCCACCTGTGCGAAGGACGCATCGCCTCTGCTGATGATGCCGCACGTGCTGGAAGAGGTTTAGCATTATTAGTGGCCGATTTCATCAAGGCCTTCATCTTCCAAGAATGACCGGCAACTACCGCATAGAGTGCATCCCGAACATCAGTACGGCGGACCCCGATATTCTCGAGCGTATTGCCGAGGGCATCTCCTCTATTTCCGAAGTCAAGCTCCATTTTGTCGATCCAGGAGGGAGCGCCAATAGAACGGTCTTCACCTACACTGGCCCTGCCCACGCGGTTTTTCAGGCGAGTGAGCGGATGATAGAATTGGCCCTTGAAACTATTGATATGACCACTCATCAAGGCGTGCATCCAAGAATGGGCGCCGTAGATGTTTGTCCCTTTGTACTGCTCGACGAAGAAAAATACGCGCACGACCTCATCAAAGCCGTGGATCATTTCGCCGCGCATATGGGCAGTAAAGGCTTGCCTATTTATTGCTACGAACACAGTGCTCGCCAGCCCGATCGCAAGAATTTGGCGCTGGTACGCAAGGGGCAATACGAAGGATTGGCGGCGAGGTTTGCCGGGGGCGACCTGCCCGATGAAGGGCCTAAAACTTGGTCTAACGAAGTGGCCAGGAGTGGTGCTACAGCCATGGGGGTGCGTCCATTGATGGTGGCCTTTAATGTGAACTTGACCGGGGATTCCAAAGAAAACTTGTTGACGAAGGCCAAGCGGATTGCCGCGATGATTCGCGAACGTGATGGCGGCCTGCCTGGGGTGAAGTCTATCGGATGGTACATTCCTGATTTGGATGTGGTCCAAGTAAGCTGTAACCTCACCAAGCCCATGGAAGCTGGGGTTTGTGAGGTGTTTGAACGCGTGCAGGAATTGGCCACAACTTTAGAATGCGAAGCCCCAGATAGCGAGCTCATCGGTTGTATCCCCGCTTCGCAATTCGATCGCTGTACCGCCCAAACTTTGGGATTAGGCAGATTCAAACCCTTTACCGACCAACGGATTTTAGAGATTTAATATTGAGGTAAAGGCATTGGTCCAATTATTGGATATCCATCACCCTCAATACACCTTCTATGAAGCCATTACTATTGCTTTTATGCTTGGCGTCCTCTACACTTTGTGGACAAAATCAGTATACCATTAGCGGATATATTTCCGACCAAGCCTCAGGCGAAGCCTTGATAGGCGCGAACATTTGGGCTCCTACCCAACGCGTGGGTACTACATCCAACGTCTACGGGTTCTACTCCTTGACGCTGCCAGAGGGGACGCATGTGATCAGATTGCAATACCTAGGGTATGCAACCTTGAACTTTGAAGTAAACCTGGTGGAAAACATGGACCAAAACTTCGAAATGGAAGCCGTGGATAATGTGCTTAATGAAGTCGAAGTGATCGCCAGTGAAGGTGTGAAAATCGAAGAGCAGGTGCAGATGTCTCGTATGGAAGTCCCAATCAAGCAGCTCAAATCGCTTCCAGCGATTATGGGGGAAGTAGATATCATGAAAACCCTTCAGCTCTTGCCCGGTGTACAAAGCGGTGGCGAGGGTACTTCTGGACTCTACGTCCGCGGCGGCTCACCTGATCAAAACCTCATACTTCTAGACGGAGTGCCATTGTACAATGTGAACCATTTGTTTGGGTTCTTCTCGGTCTTTAACGCCGACGCCATCTCCAATGTTAGCCTCACAAAAGGCGGATTCCCAGCACGTTATGGCGGTAGACTTTCTTCTGTTCTTGAAATCAACATGAAGGAAGGCAACATGAAAGAATTTCACGGTGATGCGACGGTGAGTTTGATTTCTTCCAAGATGACCGTTGAGGGTCCACTGATCAAAGACAAGGCCAGCTTCATGCTATCTGCACGTCGCACCTATTTGGATGTATTGGCCAGACCGTTCATCAATAATTTGAACGCACAAGACCCAAATTTCAACGTGAGCCCTACCTACTACTTCTACGACATGAACGGGAAGGTGAATTATAAATTAGGCCAATACGACAGATTCTACTTCAGCCATTTCCAAGGCAAGGATGATTTCGGGTTGAAATCTAATGATATATATGAAAGCGGCACCTATCGGGACGAAAACTCCATCAACTTCGGGTTGGATTGGCGCAACAGCATCACCGCCGCGCGATGGAACCATCAATGGTCTCCAAAGCTGTTCTCGAACGTGACTGCCACCAGAAGCCAGTACAACTTTAATACACGCGCAACTAGCGAATTCTTGAGCTACCCCTCCTATCCTGATACGACGGGGATGACTGAGGAACGATTCGCCGGTCTCTACTTCTCAGGCATTGAGGATTACGGCTCTAGAATTGATTTTGATTATGCGATGAACAGCCGCCATTATATTCGATTTGGCGCGAACTACACCCATCATACCTTTTCCCCTGGGGCCACGAACTTGCAATTTTCTTCCGGCGGTTTCAACCTTGATACTACGCTGGGCAGCACAAACGTGTATTCAGACGAAGTCTATGCCTTCTTAGAGGATGAATGGACCATCACAGAGAATTTGAAAGTCAATGGTGGATTACACTTTGCCAATTTGTTTGTCGAAGGCGAAAGCTATCACAGCCTGCAACCGCGCTTTGGGATGAATTATAGATTGCCGGGCGGCTATGCCTTCAAGGCTTCTTATGCCGATATGATGCAGTTTGTGAACCTATTGACGAATGAGGGAATAGGTCTACCGACAGATCTATGGGTTCCTTCCACGGCTCGAATAAAACCGCAGACCTCACAGCAAATCGCCGCAGGATTGGCCAAGAATATTGGACCCTACGAATTCAGTGTTGAAGGGTATTACAAGCAAATGGATAACCTCGTTAGCTACAAAGAGGGCGCTTCTTTCCTATTCTCGGTAGACAACGATACTTGGGAAGATAAAATCTCTCAAGGTTCCGGAGAAAGCTATGGAATGGAGTTGTTCGCACAGCGCAAGACGGGCCAAACCACAGGCTGGATAGGCTATACGCTCAGCTGGAGTTTCCGCCAATTCGACGATATCAACGGCGGCGAACGCTACTTCTTTACCTACGACCGCCGACACGACATTTCTGTGGTGATGAGTCACGATTTCACAGAGAATATCAGCTTTAGCGGTGCGTGGGTCTACGGAACAGGACGTGCAGTGACATTGCCTGAATATGCGTATTTGACCAATTTACCCGATGGGTTGAGCTGGTGGGACGGTATGCAAGAATTGGTCGAGCGTCCTTCGGATAAAAACGCTTACCGCATGAGCCCGTACCACCGATTAGACTTGAGCTTGAGCTTTAAAAAGGAAAAGCGCCATTTTGACCGCTGGTGGGTCTTCAGCACCTACAACACGTATAACAACTTGAACCCTTTCTTCATCGAAACTGCGACGGACGATAATGGAAATCCTGGATTGCGCGAATACGGCCTCTTCCCATTGATTCCATCTGTTGCGTACCGCATTAAATTTTAAGCCATGAGATCAGCAATTGTCCTTTTACTTTCCCTTACTGTATTGACGAGTTGTGATAACCTCGTCAATGGTGTGGTTCGTGAAATAGAACTACCCCCGCATGAAAGTCAACTCGCCGGCAGCTTATTCCTGGATTCCAGAGATAGTAGCCTCAGCGCCTTGGTCAGTTCTTCTGCGGGCGTTTATGACACTACCAAGAGTCGCGCGGTCAAGGATGCGCAGTGTAGAATTTTACAAGATGGCACCCCCATATACACCTGGACAACTCAAGATTTCCAGGGAAATTATGTGGAACTGTTGCCCGATCGATTGGGTGCGCTCAGCGGAACCATCACTTTCGAGGCAAGCCATCCGGATTTTGAAACGGTAAGCGCGACGCAAGTATTCCCTGCAAAACCCGACGCTGAGATTTCGATTAATTATGCCGGAACCCAATTATATGGGGATGTTTCGGACGAATTGGTCCTAACCCTAAAAGACATACCTGGTGTGAATCAGCATTACATCATCAGCATGGACGTTCACTTCAGAACAGCGCTCAGTGGTCAAGACACCTCGCAGTACTACGATTTATATTGGGAAACGGAAAGCCCTAATACTACGCAGCTTTGGGGAAAAGACAACGCCGTCCTCGTTTCCGAAAACGGCGTTGATCGTGATATTAAAATCATTGCGGCCACTGGTGTAAATCCTATCACCTTTGGTATGCTGCACGAATACCGCGTAAAGGTCACTGCCTTAAGTCAAGAGCTCTATGAGTTCTACCGCAGCTACAACGCCTTCAGTAATGCCCAAAACAATCCTTTTGCAGAACCGGTAGTACTGTACTCCAATATGAGCAACAACATGGGTTGCTTTGGCGTAAGTACTTCTAAGATGTTCTACAAATAGATTAGTAGGTCAACAGCACGCTGCCCCAAGTAAATCCAGCGCCAAAGGCAGCCAAACAAACGGTATCGCCACGCTTCACGGCACCTTCATCCACCGCCTCAGAAAGGGCGATGGCTATGGAGGCCCCAGTGGTGTTGCCGTATTTCTGAATGTTATTGAATACCTGGTCGTCGCGAAGGCCCATTCGTTTTTGAATGAATTGGGCGATGCGCAGGTTGGCCTGATGAGGAATCAAACAATCGATTTTATCGGGAGTCAATCCATTCTTCGCCAAGGCCTCTCCGATCACTTCGCCGAAGCGCACCACGGCGTTTTTAAAGACAAAGTTTCCGTTCATCTGCGGGTAGTGAATATCTGGATCCACCCCATTCTCGAGCAATTCGCCTATCCAGTGCTGGGTTCCAAAACCCTTCATCGTGAGTTCTTCTTTATTCTTACCCTCACTGTGCATGTGGCAACTCTTAATGCCACCCTCGCCTTCTGATGCCCTTGAGAGCACTACGGCCCCGGCACCATCGCCGAAGATGACACTTACCCCTCTACCGCGGGTGGTTTTATCCAAAAAGGGGCTTTGAAGCTCCGAAGCAACGACCAACACATGCTCGTACATCCCGGTTTGAACAAAGGCATTACCCACGCTCAGTGCATAGATAAACCCTGAACAGGCATTGCGCACATCCGTCGCCCCTGCGGTGTGGATGCCGAGGGCCTCTTGGACTTGGACCCCACAACCAGGAAAATAATAATCCGGTGAAATGGTGGCGAAGACGATGTGGCCGATATCATTGGGCTCCAACCCCGCAGCTTCAATGGCTTTTTTAGCGGCCTTAATGCCCATCGTGGCTGCCGTATTGCCATCTCCCTGTTCTACCCAACGGCGTTCTCTGATGCCGGTTCTCTCAGTGATCCATTCATCAGTTGTATCCATCAAGGTGCTTAGGTAATCATTGGTTATAATGCGTTCAGGCACAAAATGTCCCGTTCCAGAAATTTTAGCTGTGTACATGTGTCGATGATTAGGTTGTGCTCCTTAAGATAAGGCAAAATTGACACCCTTGGTTGACACCTTGTCACATTAATTGGCCCAGAAAAGGCATGGCACAAGAGTTGAACAGCAAGGAGAAACCAAAATATCAAATACAATGTCTAAAGGATCCATTAATGTAACCGCGCAGAACATCTTCCCTATCATCAAGAAGTTCTTGTACAGCGACCACGAAATCTTTCTACGAGAACTCGTTTCTAATGCTGTGGATGCGACGCAGAAGCTAAAGACCTTGACCAATCTAGGTGAGGCCAAAGGCGAATTGGGCGATTTGACCATTCATATCAAACTCGACAAAAAGGCGAAGACCCTGAGCATCATCGACCGAGGCATCGGGATGACCGCCGAAGAGATTGACAAATACATCAACCAGGTGGCGTTCTCTGGCGCAGAAGAATTCGTCAAAGAATACGAAGGCAAAATGGACGGAGCCGACCTGATCGGACATTTCGGTCTAGGGTTCTACTCCGCCTTCATGGTGGCGAAGAAAGTGGAAATCTTGACCAAATCTCACAAAGATGCCGCTGCCGTACAGTGGATCTGTGAAGGAAACCCAGAATTCGAACTCAACACCATTGAGAAAGCGGATCGTGGAACGGAAATCAAGCTCCACATCGCTGAGGATAGTGAAGACTTCCTAGAAGAAAGCAAAATCAATGAGCTGCTGAGTAAGTATGCGAAGTTTATGCCTATTGCGATCCAATTCGGCGAAAAGGACGAGAGCTACAATGCGGCTAAAGAAGGTGAAGAGGCCAAATGGGAAACGCGCAAGGTGGCCAACATCATCAACAACCCGAACCCGGCATGGGTACGTACACCGAGCGATTTAACGGCCGAAGATTACAAAGAATTCTACCGCGAGCTCTACCCAATGAGCTTCGACGAACCGCTATTCAACATTCACCTCAACGTGGATTATCCGTTCAACTTGACCGGTGTTCTCTACTTCCCGAAGATCAAACCGAACGTGGAGCCTCAGCGCAACAAAATTCAATTGTTCCAGAAGCAGGTGTTTGTAACGGACAGTGTGGAAGGTATTGTGCCCGATTTCTTGACGCTCCTCCACGGTGTCATCGATTCACCGGACATCCCACTGAACGTGAGCCGCTCCTACCTCCAGGCCGACGGTAATGTGAAGAAGATCTCTTCTCACATCACTAAAAAGGTCGCGGATAAATTGGACGAGATGTTCCGCAAAGACCGCGAAGATTTTGAGGCCAAGTGGAACGACATGAAGATCATCATCGAATACGGTATGCTCACTGAAGAGAAATTCTTCGACAAGGCGAAGAAGTTTGCCCTGTATGAAGATACCGATGGTGCTCTCCACACCTTTGAAGCCTACCTCGAAACGATCAAAGAGAATCAAACGAATAAGGACAAAAAGACCGTGGTGCTTTACGCTTCTCACAAGGACGGGCAACACAGCTACATCCAGGCTGCGAAAGCCAAAGGCTACAGCGTACTGCTCTTAGATTCTCCGTTGACCAGCCACTTGCTGCAGAAATTGGAACAAGAGCACGAAAACACCACTTTCGCACGTGTAGATAGCGATTTGATCGACAACCTCATCAAGAAGGACGAAACTCGTGTTGCCAAGCTCAGCGACAAGCAAAAGGAAGAGCTCAAAACCAGATTAGAAGCCATCGTTCCAAAGGAAAAGTTCACCCTGAAACTCGAGGACATGGACTCTACCGAGGCGCCTCTAGTAATTACCGTTCCTGAATTCATGCGACGCATGAAAGAAATGCAAATGACCGGTGGCGGTGGTATGATGGGCATGGGAGATTTCCCAGATATGTACGATTTGATTGTCAATGCCAACCACCCACTCGCTTCAAAAATCTTGGATACTGAAGATGCAGATGCTCGTGGAACGGCTGTCAATCAAGCCCTTGACCTCGCTAAACTTCAGCAAAACTTGCTGCACGGGGAAGAGCTGACTACCTTCATTGCTCGCTCCTACGAGATGCTGGGCAACGAATAAGTTTGTGAAATAAATTACACATTGTCATAACAATGTCTAGGGGGCTCCGGCCCCCTTTTTGTATTTTTGGGATTCACAAAAACCATTAGCTACATGAGCGCGGACGTTCTATCCATTGCTACCGAAAATGCCACGTTGTGGATCTCTGATTTATTTGATGCTGAAACTCGTGCTGCTGCACAATCGATGCTCGATGCTGGCGGAGATACCTTGATTGAGCCTTTCTACAAAGACCTAGACTTCGGAACCGGAGGCATGCGCGGGATCATGGGCGTGGGAACCAATAGAATCAACCCATATACACTCGGTTTGGCGACACAAGGTTTGGCCGTTTATGCCCAGCAATCCATGGGTCGTACGGACCTCAAAGCAGCCATTGCGTTCGACAGCCGCAACAACTCTAAGGCCTTTGCCCGCAAAGTGGCAGAAGTGCTTAGTGCAAATGGTGTACACACTTACCTTTTCGAGGATTTACGCCCGACGCCTGAGCTCAGCTTCAGCGTACGCGAGCTTGGCTGCGATTTCGGTATCGTTTTAACAGCTTCACACAACCCAAAGGAATACAATGGGTACAAGGTATATTGGAACGACGGGGGCCAATTAGTGCCTCCACATGACAAAGGCGTTATTGAGCAGGTGCGTGCCACCCGCTTCCAAGATATTCGTTGGGATGCCAATGAAGCCCTAATCGAAACCGTAGGCAGCGAACTCGACGAGAAATACACAGATATGATTGCGGGATTGTCTTTGAGCAACGCCGGCAAAACCGATCTAAACATCGTTTTTACCGCATTGCACGGCACCTCAATCATTAGCGTACCTCCAGCCTTGGCCAAAGCGGGCTTCACCAATGTACAGCTCGTAGAAGCGCAAAGCACCCCCGACGGCAATTTCCCTACCGTCGCCAGCCCTAACCCAGAAGAAAGTGCTGCCCTTGCCATGGCCGTTGCACAGGCCGAAGCTACCGGAGCTGATCTAGTGATCGGTTGTGATCCTGATACTGATCGCGTGGGTATTGCTGCCAACGATGGAACAGGCAAAATGCAGCTGCTCAACGGAAACGATACCGCAGCACTACTGGTCCACTATATCCTCAATGCGTATAAGGAGAACGGTACCCTCCCCTCCAACGGTTTTACTGCTGCCACAGTAGTGACCACCGATCTCATTGCCGACATCTCGGCTGCCTATGGCGTGCCTTGTTACCGCTGTTTGACCGGATTCAAATGGATCGCAGATATCATCAATCACAAGCCGCAGGAACAATTCCTAGTGGGCGGTGAAGAAAGCTACGGCTACCTCATTGGGGATGCCGTTCGCGATAAAGATGCCGTGGCTTCTGCAGTGATGATTGCGGAAATGGCCGCTAATGCCAAGGCACAAGGCCGTACAGTCTTGCAACAGCTAGAAGCCATCCACCGCGAGTTTGGTCAATACCAAGAGCGATTGATTTCCATCACCAAGAAAGGCCGTTCCGGAGCCCAAGAAATTGCGGATATGATGACTGCCCTGCGAAATGATCCGCCTAAGACCTTGGCTGGCTCTCAAGTCGTCATTGCCATCGACCATAGCAATTCCACTCAGACCGATCTGCGCACTGGAGCAACATCAAGCACTGCGCTGCCATCTTCAAATGTCTTGCAGTTCATCACGGAGGCTGGAGATAAAGTCAGTGCCCGCCCATCGGGGACAGAACCAAAAATCAAGTTCTACTTCAGCGTGCGCGCTACCACTGGTCATAGCCATGCCACAACCAAGGCAGAACTTGAAAGAAAGATTGATACCTTTATTGAGGAATTAAACCTCTAATTCAAACATGAAGAATTTCATCATCATAGGGGCCATTTCGATGGCCCTTTTTTCTTGCTCACAACCTGAGCCAAAAACAGAAGCAGCCACAGGTCAAGATTTCATTGGATCCATCGTCCAAAACGATTCCACTAGCGTGTCGTTTAATGTTCATCTGGAAGAGCACACACTAACGTTTTACAACGGCGTACAAGAGTCTTTTGAAGTAACTCTAAGCGGAGAAGATACTCTTCGAGGTACTTTCCCAGTGTTCGCCTCTGACCTCTGGCTCGTTCCAACAGAGGATGGGTTTAAAGGAGAATACTACCGCACGGATGCAAACAATTATCACTTGCCTCTTGAGCTCAAGCCAGGTACCATAGAGTACGAGAAGATCTCTTCAAACTTCTCAAGCCAATATGCCATTACCCGATACATAGGTGATGTAGAAAAGCCTGCCTTGCTGCAGCTCGATACAAAAGACGGTGTGCTTGTTGGTACCATCGCCACCTCTACTGGCGATAGCAGATTTATGACTGGTTACGAGGTCGAGGGTGGTTTTGAGCTCATGGGATTCGACGGTAGATTTATCTACAAAGTCAGCGCTGCGGTCTCGGACAGTACCATTGAAGGTCACGTTTGGGCCGGGATGACGGGCTACTACTCCTTCTCAGGCATTGTAGATGATAATGCCACCTTGGAAGATCCAGAGGAAATGTCAACGTTGCGCGAAGATTATACCCACATTGAGTGGCACTTGCCGGGTCTTGATGGCGATACCGTTCACTTTGATAGCCGCACCATCACTAAGCCTACCATCTTAGCCATCCAAGGATCGTGGTGTCCAAACTGTATGGACGAAGGCCGAGTGTTGGACCAGTACTACCGTGAATTTGAGGGAGCCATTGATGTTTTTGGATTGAGCTACGAATACAGCGGGACGTTGGAAAAAGCTACGGCTGCGGTACAGAAAATGGAGCGCGATTTAGGCACTTCCTTCCCAATGGTTATTGCGACCTACAATGCTCAACAAGACCGCAATGCAGTGTTGCCCTTGGAAAAGATTAGAAGCTATCCTACTTCGATTATGTTGGATCACCAGGGGAATGTGGTGAAGATCCATACCGGTTTTTACGGCCCATCTACCAAGGAATACGAGGCCTATGTTAGAGAGACCCGAGAGGAATTGGAAGCATTGGTAGCTAAAGCGAATGGCTAACTACCTCGAACGCATATGGCCGGATTTTAAAGAGCTCGCCCGCTCCAAGCGAAAGGAGAATAAAAAATTCTTCACCCGCCTGCACGGGCAAGATCCAAAGCGTTTGAACGAGCAATTTCATGCGATGCATGAAGAAGTCTTCGCCGAAACGGATTGCTTGACCTGTGCGCGGTGTTGTCGCGCCACTGGACCGCTACTGACCAAACAGGATATTGGGCGGATTTCCAAAAAACAAGGTATGAAGCCGGCAGATTTCGAGAAGCAATACCTGCGTGTGGATGAAGATGGGGATTGGGTGATGAAGAGTTTGCCGTGTCCCTTCTTGGAATTGGACACTAACAAATGTAGCATCTACGAATACGCACCAAAGGCATGCCGGCAGTACCCGCATACGGATCACCCGAACATGAAGTCGATCTTAGGGTTGACCGAGACCAATGTTAGGCACTGTCCTGCGGTGTTTGAGATGGTCGAGCGAATGAAGCAACGCGCTCAATTCTAACCATATACGGTTCCTCTTCTAAACCAGAAATGGAATGCCAGAGCGGTCGCAACAACGGTCACCGAGCCAATGACGTTGTACCAGAGGTAGCCGAGTGAAATGATCTCTGTGGTGTTGAGGTAATGGCAGAAGAACACGACGAATTGGCCCAAAATACCGGCCATTAAAATGGACTTTCCTCCCACCTGTTTGATGAACAAGGCGACCAAGAAGATTCCCAAGATGGTGCCATAGAATAGGCTGCCCAGAACGTTGACCAATTGAATGAGGTTCTCGTACAGTGGCGCGGCTAGAGCGACGCCAATGGCGGCCAGACCCCAAATAAAGGTGAGCAGGCGAATGGTGCGCTTCGGGCGCTGGGACTCCCCTTTAAATACCGTGTAATAATCTACATAGGTGGTGGTGGCAAGGGCGCTGACTTCCCCGGCCGTGCTGGACATGGCGGCGGAAATGATCACTGCCAATAGCAATCCCACGAGGCCTTTCGGAAGGAAGTTGAGCACGAAGGTGATAAAGACGTAATCCGTGTCTTTGCGTTGGAAATTCGGCACGTGTGCTTCGAGGGTGGCGATGTAAGACTCGCGGATTTGGGCAAGGGTTTCCTTGTGGGCATCCACAGCGGCCCAATCTCCGATGAGGAGGGCTTCACGCTTGGCGGCGAAGGAATTTGCATGGAATTTTTCCAGTTCGGCCAATTCCGCTTGCACTTCCACCGGCGCTCGTTTCACTTCGCTTTCATTAAAGAAGATGGGCGGTTGAGTGAATTGGTAAAAAACAAAAAGCAAGACGCCCACACAGAGTATTCCAAATTGCATCGGCACTTTAAACACCCCGTTGAAAAGCAGGCCAAAACGGCTGGTAGAGAGGTTTTCTGCGCCGAGGTAGCGCTGGACTTGGCTCTGATCAGTACCCAAATAACTCAACGAAAGGAACAACCCACCGGCGAGACCCGACCACAGGGTGTAGCGCGTACCCATGTCCATGGAGGTGTTGATGATATGAAGCTTGCCCATCTGGCCCGCGATGTCGTAGGCTTCCGGCATGCTCACAGGAATCTTATCGACCAATAAATAGGCCGCAATCCCCATTCCGCCAAGGATGGTCAGCATCTGCCATTTCTGTGTAACAGCCACTGCTGCGGAGCCTCCACTCACCGTGTAGAAGACCACGAT
>Ga0181556_1000706_pt1 | contig 35577 bp, 32 predicted proteins | sample 011ome_14_FD_148651 | JGI IMG/M metagenome (GOLD analysis project Ga0181556, IMG submission 148651) | Coastal salt marsh microbial communities from the Groves Creek Marsh, Skidaway Island, Georgia - 011505AT metaG (spades assembly) | ecosystem: Environmental > Aquatic > Marine > Intertidal zone...
CGAAACTTCGGAAAAATTCTCGCTGCCTTCCCGTATCCGTGGGGCATATTCAAACGCGCCGCCACCTTCCGCGTTCTGAATGGCAATCGTGACGGTGAAATTATTGGTATCAAAATGCCAAGGAAACCCGTTCCCCGCCTCTGCCGCATTTACGATCACATCGGCAAGCGGATCGGCATAGCGATGGAAATTTTCTTCCTGCAGACAATCCTTGATAAACGCATCAAACCCGTCGCTGTCGTGAATGGTCCGCAGTGGGCCGTCCTTGGCAAAATTGTCCGCAGGGACAAAAGCATTCGAGCGGTCAAAAAACTGCCGACGCGGATCATCCGCAGGCAAGCTCGGGTCGTCCTTGGTGAAATAGACATTCGTGCGGTTAAAGCTGCGATGCCCCTTATCCGCGACCCCGTCGGCCTCTGCTGCAAGAGACGTGATCCCCTCATGTGTGAGAAAACCCTTGAGGACAGCACAGCCGTCACGGTCCAGATCGGCCCGCACTTTGGCAAGCAAGGCGTCCCGTGCCGCGCCGTTTTGCGCAATCGGATAACGGCCATAGTCAATCAACTGTTCATGGCGATAACGCATCATAATTCTCCTGCGACCTGACCATCAAAACCTGCGCCAAAGACGAGCAAAGCGTCTTTCACATATTCGACACCACATGACGTTTTTGCACTTTTGCGGGTCCAGCAAATTGGCGCGCACCTTCTCTCGCTTTTTCCCGGCACAAATATGCAATACCTGCCCTAAAATCCCTGCAAAACTACCAAATGTAGCGCAGCACGCTTGCCCCAAACGCCGCACCGCAGTAGGGATAATGCAACAGCAAAAGGCGGCCACATGCGCATTCTCATCACCAACGACGACGGTATCAATGCGCCAGGCCTCAGGACCTTGCTTGCGATTGCCACCGATCTGGCAGGTCCTGAAGGAGAGGTCTGGACGGTCGCCCCCGCGTTTGAGCAATCCGGCGTCGGCCATTGCATCAGCTACACCCACCCCACGATGATCGCCCAGCTTGGTGAACGGCGATTTGCTGCCGAGGGCTCTCCTGCCGATTGCGTGATGGCGGGGCTCTATCATTACATGAAGGACAGCCCCCCCGATCTGGTCCTTTCTGGCGTCAATCGCGGCAATAACGCTGCAGAGAATACGCTATACTCAGGCACCATCGGCGCCGCTATCGAGGCCGCCTTGCAGGGCATCCCCGCCGTGGCGCTGAGCCAATTCATGGGCCCCGAAAACAAAGAGCTCGACGATCCGTTTGAGGCCGCTGCGGTGCACGCGCCGTGCACGCTCCGTGCACTGTTAGCACAGGGCATGTGGCAGCAAGATGCGGACTACTCCATCTTCTATAACATCAACTTCCCGCCCGTTCCTGCATCGGCCGTAAAAGGCACCAAAGTCGTCACGCAAGGTCGTCGCAAAGGCGTGAACTTTTCCGTGCAGGCCGACACCTCGCCAACTGGCCGCGACTTCCTCTGGGTGCGCGGCGGGCCACAGCACGAACCTAGCGCCGAAGGGACGGACGCACAGGCAAACCTTGCTGGCTACATTTCGATAACGCCCATGCGGGCCGATCTCACCGCCCACGATATCATAAATGATCTCAAAGGGTTAGAGACGTGAGCGCCTCTGCGGAAGTCAAGATGCAATTCCTCTACGCCCTGCGCTCGAAAGGCGTAACTGACACCCGCGTTTTAAACGCGATGGAGCGCGTGGACCGCGCCGCCTTCGTCAAAGGCATCTTTTCCGAACGTGCCTACGAGGACATGCCGCTGCCGATTTCGTGCGGCCAAACCATCAGCCAGCCGTCCATCGTTGGCATCATGACCCAAGCCCTCAACGTGCAGCCCCGCGACAAGGTTTTGGAGGTTGGCACAGGCTCAGGCTACCAAGCCGCCATCCTTGCAGGGCTCGCCCGCCGCGTTTACACCGTTGACCGTTACAAGCGGTTAGTGGCCGAAGCACAAACGATTTTTTCGGCCCAAGACATCACCAACATAACCGCTTTCACGGCCGACGGGAGCTACGGATACCCCGAACAGGCCCCCTTTGACCGCATCCTTTTGACCGCCGCCGCCGAAGATCCACCTGGGCCTCTCATGGCGCAATTACGGGTCGGCGGGATCATGGTTTTGCCTGTTGGACAATCAGACGCGGTGCAAAGCTTGATCCGCGTGACACGAACCGAAGACAGCTACGAATACGAAGAGTTGCGCGCAGTGCGCTTTGTTCCCTTGCTTGAAGGGCTTGGTGCAGACTAAAACAATGCCATGGCGAGAACCCATAAAACACGGGCGGCTACGCGATGAGGAGGCGAATAAAATGAGCATGAAACAGCTTTTGATCACAGGCGCGGCCATTGGCCTTTTGACCGCTTGCGACAAACCGGTGGATTTTGACCTGCGCGATTTGGCAAAGGGATTTGATACCTCTCAGGCCGTGGCCGATATGCCCGCACGTCCCCGCCCCGATGATCGCGGCGTGATCTCTTATCCGAACTATCAAGTCGTCGTCGCCCGAAAGGACGATACCATCACGGCCATCGCGGGCCGTCTTGGCCTGAATGCTTCTGAACTCGCAAATCACAACGGCATTGGCGCGGATGTGAAGCTGCGCCGCGACGAGCTGATCGCCCTGCCAACACGCGTCGCGGAACCGACGCCTGCAACGGGCGCCGTAGCGCCAGTTTCCCAAGCGACACAACCGCTGGACGTGACCGCAATCGCCACTACCGCGCTTGATCGCGCAGGCCCACAAACGCCTGTGGCAACGCCAGCGCCTGTGACCGCCAATACCCCGATCGTGCAATCTGGCGTCGAACCGATCCAGCATAAGGTCGCCCGTGGCGAGACAATCTACACTGTCGCCCGCCTCTACAACGTGCCCGTGAAAACCGTTGCCGAATGGAACGGCATTGGCGCTGACCTTGCGGTGCGCGAAGGGCAAATTTTGCTTGTCCCACAAGCGGAACTGGCTCCGGCCCCTGCGTCCGCACCCGTCGCCGAGGCTCAACCCGTCGCGGCCCCCGTCGTCGTCCCTACACCCGTTGAGCCAGCACCAGGCACAGGTAGCCCAACACCCGTTCCACCAAGTGCGGTCTTACCACTCCCAGACGAGACCCCCTCCAAACCCGTCGAGGCCCCCAAGGCCCCCGCGCCCGACCTTGGCCCAACCACGGCGGCATCTGCGCCCGCGTCCAACGCCAACGCCCAATTCGTCTATCCTGTCTCGGGTTCGATCATCCGCGCCTATGCGGCCGGTCGCAACGAGGGTATCGATATTAGCGCCGCCGCTGGTTCCGCTGTTAAGGCAGCAGGCAGCGGTTCTGTCGCAGCAGTAACCACCGACACAAGCGGCGGTTCTATTGTTGTGATCAAACACGCCGACGGCTTGTTGACGGTTTACACGAACCTAACTGATGTGACGGTCGCCAAAGGGGCATCGGTGTCCAAAGGGCAATCAATCGGGAAAGTGCGCGCCGGTGATCCAAGCTTCGTGCACTTCGAAGTGCGACGCGGTCTCACCTCTGTCGATCCTGCTGATTTCCTGCCTTAATGGTGTAGGACGAGTTGTCTGGCCGTTCAGCGCAATGGCGCTGGACGTGCAGCCATCACTCTAGCGAAATACCGCGCCTGCCCGCCAAATCGGTAAAATACTGCCAAGCAACGCGGCCTGAACGGCTCCCGCGTGTGGCCTGCCATTCGATGGCTTCCGCACGCAAAGTGGCATCATCAATCGCCACACCATGCGCATCGCAATAGCCGCGGATCATCGCGAGGTAGTCGTCTTGGTCACACGGATGGAACCCAAGCCACAGCCCAAAACGGTCTGACAAAGACACCTTCTCCTCAACCGCCTCACTGGGCGAAATCGAGGTAGAGCGTTCGTTTTCAATCATATCGCGCGGCATCAAATGGCGGCGGTTTGAGGTCGCATAAAGCACGACATTTTCAGGCCGTCCCTCGATCCCACCATCCAAAACCGCCTTTAACGATTTGTAATGCGCGTCGTCATGGCCAAAGGAAAGGTCATCACAAAACATGATAAACCGCTCAGGTCGGCCACGCAGCATTTCCAAACAACGGCCAATCGTCGGCAGGTCTTCGCGCTGCACTTCGACAATTTTCAGCCCCTGATGTGACGCATGAACTTTGCCATGTATCGCTTTGACAAGGCTAGATTTCCCCATACCACGCGCACCCCACAGCAGGGCGTTATTGGCGGGCAGACCTCTGGCAAATTGCACCGTGTTGGCCATCAAAGTGTCGCGAGATCGGTTGATACCAACCAGCAACTCAACGGCCACGCGGTTCACGCGGACCACGGGCGCAAGCCTGTCAGGGTCGCCATGCCATACGAAGGCCGAGGCTGCAGCAAAGTCAGGCGCACCTGCAGGGACTGGGCTCATGCGCTCCAGCGCCGCCGCAATGCGTTCTAACTCGGTCAAACCTTCGGCTCCTCGTCGCCGTCCACTTCGTCAAAATGTTCGCCGTGGATATCATCATCCCACAAGCCATCGGCCCGCAACTTTGCTTCACGCTGCCGCTCGACACGCGCCACCAATTGGATCGAAATCTCGTAGAGGCCATAAACAACCGTGAAAAGAATGACTTGCGAGACCACATCAGGCGGCGTCGCAATCGCGGCCACGATCAAGATGGCGACAACGGCGTATTTGCGGGTGCCGCGCAAACCTTTTGACGACACCAGCCCTGCTTTCCCCATCAACGTCAGCAACACAGGCAATTGGAAACAAATCCCGAATGCCACGATGAATTTGATCGTCAACGCGAGGTAAGCCTTTGCCGATCCTTGGAAAATAATCCCTGCAGCCACGGTAGAGGCCCCTGCATCGGAGGTCAGCACGTTTTCTTGCTGGAACCCAAGGAAGAACCCAAACGCAAGCGGTGTGATGACATAATAGGCAAAGGCCGCGCCAAGAAGAAACATGAACGGCGAAGCGATCATAAAGGGCAGAAATGCTCCCTTCTCGTTCCGATACAGACCCGGCGCCACAAAGCGCCAAAGCTGGTAGCTGATAAAGGGAAAGCCCAACGCAAGCCCGCCTAAAAGCGAGATATTGATCGCGACAAAGAAGCCTTCTTCAAGTGCGATGAACTGCAAATCACACGATTGACCACGCACGGCAAGTGCTTGACACAACGGCTCTGTCAGGAAGTTAAACAGCGGATTCCAAACGGTAAAACAGATGATCATACCAACGATAAACGCCAGAACCGATTTGATTAGCCGCTCGCGCAATTCGGTCAGATGCTCCATCAAAGGTGCGGAACTATCCTCGATTTCGTCATGCGCACTCATGCGTCACCCTTTGGTTTTGCTGTGGCCTTCTTCGCCGCAGGTTTCTTGGCCGCAGGGGCTTTCGCCGCCGGCTTTTTCGGTGCGGGTTTGTTTGCCGCGGGCGTCTGCGCTGCTGGTTTCGCCGCTGTCTTGGGAGTGGCAACAGGCTTGGCCGCCTCTTCTGCGGCTGCGGCCTCGCGCTCTTTGCGCGCCGTCGCCGCTTTCGCCATCGCCTCAGAGGCCTGCGTCTTGGCCTTCATCCGCTCTTCGGTTAATTCGCGGGTCGCGGGGCCAGAGGTCATGCCTGTGGCTTCGCGGATCTTGTCCACGCCGAATTTCTGCGGGTTGGCTGCGGCCTTCAACGATTTCGAGATGTCTTTCACACCGGATTCGTCGGCGGCCGCTTCCATTGCGCGGCTAAACTCGCGGGCCATGCCGCGTGCCTTACCTGTGAATTCGCCCATGCTGCGGAATAATCCGGGCAAGTCTTTTGGCCCGATCACGATCAGTGCCACGATGGCGACAAGCACCATTTCGCTCCAGCCTAAGCCAAACATCAGCGTATTCCCTTAATTGGGGTTGGTTCAGGCTTTGTCTTTTTCGTCAGCAGGGGTCACGTCTTTTGCCGCGTCCATGCTTTCTTCGATCTCGGCCTTGCCATCGTCAACGCCCTTTTTGAACGCAGTGATACCTTTGCCGACTTCACCCATCAGGCTGGAAATTTTGCCACGGCCAAACAAGACCAAGACAACAACCGCAATCAGCAACAGACCGGGCAAACCAATGTTATTGAGCATTTCTATTCTCCTTATCGCCAGCCAGATGTGGCAGCGTGCTAAACTCTTGCCCCACAAATAGGCGCTGTTTGCCGCTGATGGAAGGCGCAAAAAACCTATTTTGATAGGCAAATGCGGTTTCTTGTGACAGAAACTTGTCAGTTGACAGAAAATTGGCAAAACAATCCGCAATTCAAAGGAATCACCCATGCGCCGCGCTGATAGATTGATGGCCCTGATCCAGCATTTGCGCGACGGCGCATTGCACAAAGCAGCCGATCTGGCAGAGGCCACAAATGTCTCGCTGCGGACCATCTACCGCGATATGGATACGCTCGCTGCCTCTGGTGTCCCGATTGAGGGCGAGCGCGGCATTGGCTACCGCGTCACTGCTGCAATCACCCTGCCACCGCTGAACCTCACCATGACCGAGGTCGAGGCGCTGCACATCGGCCTGCTAGCTGTGGGTCAGAACGGCGACGCCGAGCTCTCAAGCGCTGCCCGCACGCTTTCAGCCAAACTTGACGCTGTGATGCCCGAGGACCGCAGCCGCGCGCCCTCGGGTTACGGTTTCGCGATCTATCCCTTTGCTGATGCGGCCCGTGGTTTCCAATACCTGCCAATGATCCGCCAAGCGATCCGCGCCCGCCAAAAGTTGAAACTCACGATGGGCGGCGCCGATCAAACCGTGCGGCCCCTGCAACTCGATTACTGGGGCAGGCTTTGGACATGCGTCGTGTGGAACGAAAAGGCCCGCGACTTCGCAGAATTGCGCATCGACCAGATCACAGCACTCAAAACCCTGCCAAGCCTTTTCGTCGATGAAGCGGGAAAATCACTTAGCGATTTCAATGCCCGCTGATTTTCTATGTCCACTCAAACTCCCGCCGGAGGCTCAAAGCGCTAGCCAAGCGGCAGGGTCAATCAAGGGACGAAAGTAAGCGATCATACGGCCCTCTTCAGGCGCATGCCCATCCCAACGCGCCACGCCGTGGATCAAATGCCGATGCAGGATCACGGCCTCGCCAACAACAGTCGGGATTTCCAGCCGCGCGCAGCTTTCGAACACCTCGCGACGCGCCTCGTGGTAGACCTCCGTCACATCAACATCGCCGTAGCTTCGCGGTGCAACCCCTTCAAATGCCTTCGTAAATGCCGATTGCATAATCAGGTGGCTGCCCTCCCAAACCACCAAAGGGCTGGCCGTCGCCTCATTTAGCGCCATCCCAATGATGAACCCATGCGGTTCTCGCAAATGCCGCCGCTTCTTGCGCCCTTCAGGCAAAAGCCCATCCATATGCGCCGCGTCCCGCTTGATCCGGTAAAGATGCGCCGCTTCGGTCTCATCTGCGTCACGTTTGGGATAGTGAGGGTAAACGATCGAGACTTGGGCCGCGTGCCACGTGTCATGCATCTTGGCAAATGGCATAGGCACGCCATCAATCGACCCATCTGGCGCATTTGGCAAAACATCGACGCCGACAAACCAAGTGCCACCATGACGGCGCTCTGACGTATCTAGTTGTATCGCGGCCTCTCTCGCGGCAGCGGCCCAGCGGGCAACCGCAGGATCAAAACTACGAACTTCGTAGCCGGAGTTTACCAACCCAGCGCCTTTCTCAGCATATTGAGTGCGACCAAAATCAAGAAAAAGCCGAACACCCGTTTGAGCGGTTTCGGGTCCATGCGGTGTGCTAAAGCGGCACCCCAAGGGGCCGTGATCAGTGTCATCGCAATGACCAAACCAAACGCGATCATATTGACCGCACCGATAGAATACGGCGGAGATTTGGCCATATCAACGGTCAAAAATCCAATTACGGAGGGCACGGCGATAATCACGCCAAACCCTGCCGCCGTCGCGACCGCGCGGTGGATCGGCACGTTATAAAGCGACATGGTCGGCACGCCAAAAGACCCGCCGCCAATACCCATCAGAACCGACAAGAACCCCAACATAGGAGAAAGGATCACACGCGCGATCCCTGTTGGCATCGCCTCGCCCACGCGCCAGTGGGATTTGCCGAAAGCCATGTAAAGGCCCACGATGATAGCGAGAATGCCAAAGATCATTTGCAACGCGGTAGAGCGCAGCGAAGACGCGATAAAAAAGCCGATGACCGCCCCAACCACGATTCCCGGCGCCCAGCCGCGCAAGATTTCCCAATCAACCGCGCCCTTTTTGTTATGCGCCAGAACCGAGCGCACCGAGGTCACGATGATCGTGGCGAGCGAAGTGCCAAGACACATCTGCATCAATTGCGGGCTATCAAAGCCAAGCACTTGAAAAGCGTAGAAAAATGCGGGCACAAGGATGATCCCGCCGCCCACGCCTAAAAGCCCCGCGAGCACGCCTGCAAAGGCACCGATTACCAAGAGCATGGCCCCCATGGCCAAAACCAAACCCATATCCATCACGCTGCCGCCTCCATTACATAGGACAATGCTTGCAGCACCGTCGCCTCATTCGCACTGTCTTTATGCGCATTTTCAGATAAATACCGCCGCCACATCCGAGCGCCCGCCTTACCCTGGAACAGACCTAGCATATGACGCGTGATCTGATGCAAGCGCCCCCCATTCGCCACATGATCCGCGATGTAAGGGACCATCAGATGCACGATCTCAGAGGCGCTGCGCGTCTCGCCATCGCCAAACACCAATCGGTCTGCGTCTAGCAGGACTTCCGCAGGGCTATGATAGGCCGCCCGCCCGATCATCACGCCGTCAAGCCCGCCTTCCAAGAAGCGCAGGGTCTCGTCCAGCGTCGTCACCCCACCATTCACCGACAGATGCAGATGCGGGAACAAGCCCTTCATCTCGTGCACCAGCAGATAATCAAGCGGCGGCACATCGCGGTTTTCTTTTGGCGACAACCCTTGCAACCACGCCTTGCGGGCATGAATCGTAAAGCGGTCACATCCGGCCGAACTGACACGGGCGATAAAGTCGGGCAAAATCTCTGCAGGTTCCTGATCGTCCACACCAATGCGGCATTTCACCGTCACAGGCACATCAACCACGGCCCGCATCGCGGCGACGCAGTCGGCCACAAGAGCTGCATTTTCCATCAAGACCGCGCCAAACGACCCAGATTGCACGCGGTCTGACGGGCAGCCGCAGTTGAGGTTGATTTCGTCGTATCCAAAATCCGCGCAAATCTTTGCGGCTTCGGCAAGTTGCGCAGGATCAGACCCACCCAATTGTACGGCCACATGATGCTCGGCATCACTAAACCCCAAAAGGCGATCTCTGTCGCCGTGGATCACCGCAGGCGCCGTCACCATTTCTGTATATAGCAGCACATGACGCGACATCAGCCGATGAAAATAACGGCAATGACGGTCAGTCCAATCCATCATCGGGGCCACGCTGAGACGGGCGCTTTTGGTCAATGTATCACTCATAACGCGCTTTTAAGCGAAAGCTCGCGCAGTGACCAGCCTCATCACAACCGCAGAAACGCATTGCGGTAGAACCATTTGCGTATAACCTGATCTCAACCTAACAAAGGAGACGACACATGACGGATGCCCACCCCACCCCAGCCTTTGACCCGTCCACTGACGCCGAGAGCTTTCGTGCCGCCCTTGGCAGCTTTGTCACGGGCGTCACTGTTGTCACCACCGACAGCCCCGAAGGCCCCGTCGCCATCGTCGCCAATAGCTTTGCCTCTGTCTCGCTGGATCCGCCGCTGGTGCTTTGGTCGCCTGCAAAAGGCTCGCATCGGTTTGAACACTTCCACGGCTCGCGCCGTTTTGCCGTGCATATTCTGGCCGCCGATCAACATGAAATCTGCAAAATGATTCTCGATTCCAAGACCGCTATCTCAAAGGTTCCGACCCATAAATCCCACTGCGGTATGCCGATCATCGAAGGGGCCCTTGCGACATTCGAGTGCAACCTCGAGGCCACCCACGACGCGGGCGATCATGCGATCATCATCGGGCGCGTGACCAAGGCGCACCACCACGGCGGCGATCCATTGGTGTTTCACGGCGGCAAATACGGCGCGTTTCACGAAAGCTAACTAGCCGATCAATTCGGTGAGCGGACGCCGCGCGAGTGGCGTCCGCTCACCTGTGGGACTACCAAGGCGCACGACCTGCACCAAACGGCGCTCTGGCCCAATCGCCAGCTTTTCAACAATCTGCGCAGCGACATCAGGCGCATCCGTCAGCGCCGCCATCGGCCATGCCATAAGGCCCAGCTCCGCCGCCTCTAGCAACATGCGCATATAAGCACGTCCCGAGATCACAGCACTTTCATGCGCATCCCTATGAAAACAAGCCAAAATCGGCGCGGTCAACGTGACCTCCGCCTCTGCCGTCAGTGCCTTCGTTCGCCCCAACACATTCAAAACTGGCCACATCGGGCCAAAGCCTAGCCGAAGTTTACGCACCACATTCGGCGACAACCGCAGCGCCTCGCGGCTTAACCCGTCAACGCCGTACCGCGGATGAGCCACGTCGAGCCGCATCCATCCCAGTAGCTCTTGCCGAAATGCGGCGCCTCGCAAAATCCCTAGGCTGGCCTCATCATTCACAGTTGCGAGCCAACCGCGCGTTGGCGCATCCATCACCATCGCGGTGTCGTCGCGGGCCCACCCCAACACGTTCGGACTTTCATCCGCAAACGGGCCGCGCCATGTGAAACGCTCTTCCAGCCTCACGGCCAACCCGTCGCTTGCGGCTGCGTCGGTCATCTTCACGCGCGCCACCATGCGGTGCCCGCGCCACCAATGACGGTCATTTAGCGGCCACAAATCCTCGACTTCGGCCCCGATTTCCATCGCGCCAAGCGCCAGAACCGTCGCCTCAACTGCCGCTCCGCTTGACAGGCCAATACCCCGCCCGTCTGGATCAGCCGCAGGCAAGGCCACGCCACCATCAACCGCAACCTCAATTACACTACCGCGCAACCGCCAACGCGCAGGCTGGGCATTGTGGAGCGACGGTGCAAGGTTCGCCCGTATGACGACCCGTTCAAACTGCTCTTTCGAGATCATGATTGCCCTGCACCCTTTGCCAATAATGCCGCCATCCGCTGCACCGCGCATAACTCAATCTGCGCTTGTCGCGAGGTTTGCAACGCGGGCATCGACAAAGCAACCAACTGTCGCGGAGTCGATCCACAATCCAAAATATGTGTGGCATCGTAGCGCCCAAACAGATGCGCCATGTGATCCTCAGCTTTCGCCCCTAATGCAGGCAAATCCCCTTTCGCTAAAACGGGGCTCACCGCAAAAATCCGCGCCAAAACAGCCTCGTCCAAGCTGGTCCCATCCACGGCCACCGCCGTATCCACCAAAGGGTGCGTTTGCAGCCCAAGCAAGAACGCCAAAGGTTCGTCTTGGCCCGCTTGCGCCATATAGGCCACCAAATGCACAGATTGCGCACGTGCCGCAGCGGCAATCGCAAGCACCAGTACCAAGGCGAGAACAATCGCCACGATCACCACGACGCCGCCCTGTCCGACACCCGCAATCGTGCCGATCAACGCGCCCGTTCCAAGGCTCGCCACAATCATAATCGTCAGAGCCGCAAAGCTACGCCTGTGGCCATCCTGCGCCCGCGACAGGCTTAGCGCCAACCAGCACAGTGCCAGCACGCCAATCGCCGATATCTGCACAGGCAAATGGATCAATACCATCAGAAAATCTGCCGCCGCCAGCGGCACAAGCAACACCAGTGAAAACCCCAACCGCACCGCCATCCGGTTTTCACCCGCACTCAGGCTCGCACGGTCCCGCGTGGCAATCATCCAGCCAGCGACGCCAAAACCGAACACTTGGAACATCAACAGCCCAATCAGCCGCGCAGGATCAATGTCGCCCCCGAACCAGAAGGCCGACAAGCCAAAGATTGCAGCGCCCCCGCCGACCATCCACTTTGCCCAAGGTGGCGCATGCCGGCGTAACAATCCTTCCGCGACAATCACAGCGGCCAACGGCACCAGCGCCGCCGCCAGCAACACGATAAACCGAAACCACATGCCCCCCGTCAGCACGACCAAAATCCGCCCCGCAAAAATCATCATGCTCACACGCAGGCCGAAAACCAAGCGACGCACCAGCAGATCATCCGCAGCCCTTGCCCGCAGAGTGCCGTGCAAAATCGCCAGACCAATCAGGGCCGAAAACGACAGATAGAGGTCGGTCAAAACATTCGCCGCCGCGATCATTCCCCGCCCCCTCGCCAAGGCCGTAAATCCCGCCAAGTCTTGCCCGCGTCGCCCCAGTGGAGAACTGGCAGCACCACACGACGCAGTCCGACCAGCGCTCCCGCCACAGCAAGGCTCAAGAGCGCGGAACGCGGGACAGAGCGACGCAAATAGGTGCGCATCGCGGTCATATCCATCTGGCCGATTTGCAGAAAATCATCGCCACGATCATAGTCCAACCCATTGGCACAAAATGCATTATAGGCGGTATCTCGGTGTTTTGGAGCAGCCTCCCACGTCTTTTGAAGCGCGTCCGACCCTCCGCCATAAGCGTTGGAAATCACAAAGTCCGTCTCGTCAAATTCGGCCTCGTCACCGACCCCGAAAACGCCGCGATGCTCCGCCATAATCGCGCGGGCAATCATCAGATGCGCAAGTTTGCGTGACCCCGCTTTCGGGCTCGGCCAGACGTCCGAAAACATCCCGTCGACCATGCCCACAACCGCAGGCACCTGCGTCACATTCGAGACCCAAATCGGGCGCATCTGACGGCGCAGAAAAATCAGAAAACAAGTCAGCCCATAAAGCACCCAAGACAGGTTTTGCTGCTGATACGCCGGGTCCACCATCACAAGCCCAAGGTGCAAAACCTCAACGCTACGCGGTGCGACGTCAACCTCCATCACCGCCAGTGCGTTGAACGCGACGGGCGTCCCTCTGGCGGTGGACACAAGGGTAATGATCGTCTCGTTCAGCCGCGCACCACCCTCGGCGAAAACGCCATAAGTGAGGTCGCCCGCAGGCAATGTCTTGCGCGCGATAGCCCGCAATTGACCCTGTAACGCGGCCAAATCATCGGGCTCCATCCAAAGGCCAGGCCGCTCGACAATGCGCACACGCAGATCAGGCCCTGACCGCAATGTCACGTCCAAATGCGCGCGTCTGACTGCTTGAAATAGCGCACCGATCACAGCTTGCCCCCCGATTTCAAGGGGCAAGCTATTGGTCGTCGATCAAAGGCACAAGGCCTCTCTTAGAGGTAACGGTTTACCAAATTTTCCAACCGCTCTTGACGGCCAGACCGAGGCGCGGGATTGATCTGATCGCTCAAAACTTTCGCTGTGATCGCATTCAGATCTGACGACAAAAGCCCCTGCCCGTCCACAGTATCCCAGCCCGCATACCGCGCATCACGTGCTGCTTCCAACTTGCCGTCCTCCAACATCGCAGCCGCAGCCTTTAGGCCCGCCGCACAGGCATCCATCCCGCCGACATGCGCGAGGATCAAATCCTCTGCATCCAGCGATTGACGGCGCAATTTGGAATCGAAGTTCGTTCCGCCCGTAGTAAACCCGCCTGCGCGCAGAACCTCGTAATAGGCCAAAGCCATCTCTGGCACATTGTTCGGGAATTGGTCGGTATCCCAGCCCGATTGGTAGTCATTGCGGTTCATATCGATCGACCCGAAAATCCCCAATTCCCGCGCCATCGCTAGTTCGTGTTCGAACGAATGACCCGCCAAAATCGCATGGCCCTGCTCGATATTCATTTGCACCTCGCCCTCAAGACCAAACTCTTTGAGGAACCCGTAAACCGTCGCCACATCATAGTCATACTGGTGCTTCATCGGCTCTTGCGGCTTGGGTTCAATCAGGATCGCGCCCTTGAAGCCCATCTTGTGCTTATAATCGACAACCATCTGCAACATGCGGCCTGCCTGCTTACGCTCACGGCCCATGTCGGTGTTAAGCAGCGTCTCATAACCCTCACGCCCGCCCCAAAGCACGTAGTTTTCACCACCCAACTTGATCGTCGCATCCATGCAAGTCTTGATCGTCGCCGCCGAAAAAGCGAACACCTCAGGGTCAGGGTTCGTCGCCGCACCAGACATAAACCGACGGTGCGAAAACAGGTTGGCGGTGCCCCACAAAAGCTTCACACCTGTCGCCGCCTGCTTCTCGGCAAGGTAGTCCACCATCGTCTCAAGGTTGCGCGTGTTCTCATGGAAATCGGCACCCTCCGGGCGCATATCGGCATCGTGGAAACAGTAATACGGCACGCCCAAAATCTGGAACATCTCAAACGCCACATCGGCCTTCATCTTGGCCGCTTCAATCGTGTCGCCAAACCACGGGCGCTCAAATGTCGCTCCGCCAAACGGATCACCACCAGGCCAAGCAAACGAGTGCCAAAAGGCCGCAGCAAAGCGCAAATGGTCCTTCATCTTCTTGCCCATCACGACCTCTTCGGCGTCATAATGGCGGAATGCGAAATCGTTTTCGGTCTTTGGTCCCTCAAATTTGATTTGCGGAATGCCTTTGAAAAAGTCAGTCATGTAAGGTCCTTAATCGCTGCGTAACTCGCGCGATATCTTGCGTGGGCATCTCGGAAGGCGCCGGTTAATGTCGTATCGGGTTCAATCACCCGTTCTATTTGCGGGATTGAAGCGACCTCCGCCCCCACCCCGTTTGCGGCCATCAGGCCGAGACGTGCCGCACCAAACGCCCCGCCAAAGTCGCCCGCGACGGGCAACTCCACAGGCATATCAAGCGCAGTCGCAATCGCCTTGACCCAATAGTCAGACTTCGTGCCGCCACCGACGCCAATCAGCCGGTTGATCTGTGTGCCCGTTGATTTCAGCGCATCGAAGTTATCAACAAAAGCGTGGGTAACGCCCTCTAAAACCGCCCGTGTCAGGGCCGCTGTATCGTCGCCGTGATCCAAATGCAGGAACGCGCCGCGCACATTCGCGTCGTTATGCGGCGTCCGCTCACCGCCAAGGTACGGCAGGAACAAAGCGCGGTGCGGGGCCTGCAAATCGCCCAAAGCCCCCGTCAAATCACCCGCGTTCTGGCCGACTGTCTTGGCAAACCAATTGAGCGCATCAGCGGCGGCCAAGATGACCCCCATCTGGTGCCAAGTATTCGGCAAAGCGTGACAAAACGTGTGGACAGCAGAGGCCGCATCAGGCTGATACGCATTCGACGCAGCGAACAACACGCCGGACGTGCCCAGCGAAACAAAGGCATCGCCCGCCTTCACCACACCAACGCCAACAGCGCTTGCCGCGTTATCGCCACCACCGCCCGCGATCACCACCCCTTTGGGCAGACCCCACGTTGCGGCCAGATCATCGCGCAACACACCAGACACCTCAGAGCCTTCGACAAGCCTTGGCATCTGGTCACGGTTCAAGCCCGTTTTGGCCAGAAGTTCATCCGACCAATCCCGCTTTGCCACGTCCATCCAACTGGTGCCTGCCGCATCAGACATCTCCGCCACGGCCTCCCCCGACAACCAATAGCGCAGGTAATCTTTGGGCAGTAACACCTTGGCGATATGTTCAAAAACTTCAGGCTCATGTTTGCGCACCCACGCCACCTTTGGCGCAGTGAACCCTGGAAATACGATATTACCCGTCAATTCCCGAAACGCGGGATCGGCGTCCATCTCGGCCGCCTCAACCGCCGAACGCGTATCATTCCAGAGCATACAGGGCCGCAAAACCGCCCCCGCCGCATCAATCAACGTCGCCCCATGCATATGCCCCGACAAGCCAATGCCGCGCACCTTTGCCAACGATGCCTTCGCACCAAGCGCATGGATCGCGTTATCGGCTGCCGTTAACCATGCCGCGGGCGCTTGCTCTGACCACCCCGTATGCGGGCGCGAGGCCTCTAAAGGGCGGGAGGCTTCGGCCACGATGCGTTGTTGATCGTCGATCAAAATAGCCTTGAGGCCAGAGGTTCCCAGATCAAGGCCAATATACATTTAAGCCGCTTTCTTGGGGTTTTTGCCCATGATGATCATCGATAGGATATCATCCTCGGTGACATCCTCGACGCGCTCTGCCCCGATCAACTGGCCGTTTTTCATCACCGCCACACGGTCGCAAAGATCCATCATTTCGCGGGTATCGTGCGAAATCAGGAAGATGCCCAAACCTTGATTTTTCAGCTCTTTGATCAGGTCCGCAACCATCTGTGTTTCGTGCACACCAAGCGCCGCTGTCGGCTCGTCCATGATCAAAATCTTGGCCTTGAAATACACCGCACGGGCAATCGCCACCGATTGGCGCTGACCACCTGAAAGCGCCGAAACGGGCTCTTTCAGCTTCTTAAAGTTCGGGTTCAGGCGCGCCATGATCTTGCGGGTCTCTGCCTCCATTGTGGCATCGTCGACAAAGCCCAACGGTGTCGTCAATTCACGGCCCAAGAACAGGTTTGACGCCGCATCAAGGTTATCTGCCAGCGCAAGCGTCTGGTAAATCGTCTCGATATTATGGTCGCGGCTATCGCGTGGGGAACGGATATCGGCCTTCTTGCCATCAATCCAAATCTCGCCACTGTCCATTTGATAGGCGCCCGACAGCATCTTGATCAGCGTCGATTTACCCGCACCGTTATGACCCAAAAGTCCAACGACTTCACCGGGATAGAGGTCGAGGCTCACACGGTCGACGGCCTTGATGCCGCCAAAGGAAATGGACAATTCGCGGATGTCCACAAGGGGTGTTTGTGTCTTGCTCATCTGTCTTTTCCTTACTTCGATTTGCTGCGGTAGCGGTTGTCGATATAGACCGCGAGGACAAGAACAGAGCCCACGACGATCTGCTGCATAGCGCTATCAAAGCCGATCAAGACCATGCCTGTCTGCAAAGATTGCATCACAAGCGCACCCAAGATCGCGCCGTAGATCGTTCCGACACCACCGGCCAATGACGTGCCGCCAATGACGGCCGCCGCGATGACATAAAGTTCGTCCAATGTGCCCAATGCGTTCGTTGCGGACCCCAAACGGGCCGAGGCCACAACAGCCGACAAGCCGGCCAACATGCCCATCAGCGCAAAAATCTTCACCGTCATCCAGCGGGTGTTGATGCCCGCCAAAGCCGCCGCCTCTGGGTTGCCACCGATCGCAAAAACATAGCGACCAAAGCGGGTGCGCGTCATCAAAATAGTCATCGCAATGCCCACGCCGACCATGATCAAAACAGGGATCGCGAAGCCGTAGGAAATATCGAGGCCCCCTTCTGGCACCGTGATGTTATTCGCAGCGGCATATTGGGTCACAATCCCAACAGGCCACATGTAGCTATTCACCAAAAGAACCGCACCGATTACTGTGCCACAGCCAAAGACCGCCAAGACGCCCTCGGCCCAAACAGGACGCTGTGCAAACCCGTGCTCGGTGCGGCGCTTGCGGGAAGAGACCAAAATCCAAAGGATCGCAGCGCAGGCAATCAGGCCGACAACCCAGCTCCCCGTGCCGCCGACGGCGCCGTAAGGGCCACCGCCAAGCAAGGAGAATGTCTCATCAACAGGAGAAATCGTCTCGCCGCGCGCCACAAGGAAGGCCACACCGCGCCAGACAAGCAAACCACCCAAGGTCACGATAAAAGCAGGGATCGACAGATAGGCAATCATCCAGCCGTGCAGTGCACCAATCATTGCGCCCAAAAGCAACCCGCAGATCACCGCGATAATCCAGATCATCGGATGTCCAAGGCCCAGATACTGCGGCAGGATATTGACCTGAATAACGCCCATCACAATGGCGCAGAACCCAAGGATTGACCCGACCGACAGATCAATGTGGCGGGTCACAATGACCAGAACCATACCCGTCGCCATGATCCCGATGGACGATGTCTGCACGGACAAGTTCCATAGGTTGCGGGGGGTCAGGAATGCGGCATAGCCGTTTTTGAAAAACCCTGTCAGGTGAAAGCCGATCCAGATCAGCAAGAGTGCACCGACCATGCCCAACAGGCGTGTATCGATCTCGGTGGCACGCAAAAACCGCTTCACGGGGCCTGCGTTTGAATTTTGGGATGAGGTATCGGTCATTTGCATATCCGTCATTGCGGGCGACATACACAAGCTGGCTCTCGTCAGGCTCTTGCACCGACCGAGCCATAAAGCTTCAGGTATATCAAGGGAAATCAAAGGGATGGTCGGCGCGGTTAATTCGCGCCGACCAAAAGTTAGAGCTTATTCGCAGCCAACAATACCAGCCATCGCACCTTCGCAGACCTTATCTTTTTCGATATGGCCAGCGTCGATCACGACGTTGATGTTATCTTTTGTGATGGGTGTTGGCGACAAGAAGATCGCGTTCATTTCAACACCATTCGCACCACCGGACCACTTCACAGCGCCGTCGATTGCGTCAAGTGCAGTACCCGCAGCCAATGCAGCAGCGATTTCGCCTGCAGCAGCGCCAAGCTGACGTGCGTCTTTCCAGACGGACACTGTCTGTGTGCCACGTGCAACGCGGTTCAGCGCTGCGTGGTCACCGTCTTGGCCGCCAACTGGAACGGACAGACCCTGAGCTTCGAGTGCAGCAATCGCACCGCCAGCCATGCCGTCGTTTTCAGCCAATACAGCGTCAACTTCGTTGTTAGCAGCAGTCAGGATTTGCTCCATGTTCTTTTGCGCGTTGTCTGGCTTCCAGCCGTCAGTGAAGCTTTCGCCAACGATTGTGATGTCGCCAGCAGCAACTGCGTCGCCGATAACTTCCATCATGCCTTCAAGCAAGAAAGCAGCGTTTGGATCGCCCTTGTCGCCCTTGATGATCGCGTAGTTGCCTGTTGGCTGAACGGCCATAACAGACTGCGCGATGATGGAGCCAACGCCTTTGTTGTCGAAAGTCAGGTAGAATGCGCGGTCGTCTTCGATCAGACGGTCGTAACCAACAACAGGGATACCCTCGTTGGAAGCGGCGTCAATCGCTGGGCCGACGGCGTCTTTGTCAACAGACAAGATCACCAGTGCGTTTGCACCCTGCGCGATCAGCGCCTCAACGTCAGTCAACTGCTTGGCTGCAGAGTTTTGCGCGTCAGCAGAGATATATGTATCGCCGTTTGCTTCAATCGCCGCTTTCATCGCAGCTTCGTCGGTCTTCCAGCGCTCTTCCTGAAAGTTGGACCAGCTTACGCCGACAGTCATACCTTCAGCCAAAGCCGCAGAGTTGAAACCAACAACCGCAATTGCTGCGGCAATAATAGATTTATGCATGTAATCCTCCCAGATATGCGTACTTGCACAGATGCAAGAACAAAGGCCACTTGGCCCTGTTGCGATAGCATGGCGTATTTATTTCAGTTGTCAAAATAAAAATTTACGCAAAACGTACAAATACGCGTTTTTTTACTGGTATACTGCGAATTTATTGGGCAACCTACGAAAACGCTGGCAGATACCGTGCAGCTGCAGCATTTTTATTTTGGCTGATGAAAAATGTATGACGACCTAACAAAACAAGGCGATACGCCCGACGCCCCTGCGGGCTGCGGCCCCGTTTTACCTGTTTTGGGACGCGATACAACGACACTTCGCCAGCAAATCTTTGAATATGTTCGTGCCTCTGGTCGTGCCGCCCGCGCCGATGTGACCCGGGCGCTGGGAATCAGCGCGGGCTCCGCCACCACCCTGACCGCCGATCTGATCGCACGTGGTATGTTGCGCGAGGTCGAGGGGCTGGCCCGCGAGCAAGGCCGTGGTCGCCCGCCCGTCGCCCTAGAGGTCGTGCCGGACTGCAAACATGTGATCGGGATCAAGCTCTCGGATGAAACCCACACCGCCGTTCTGACCAACTTTGCGGGCAATGTGCTGGCCGACGCCTCCTTTACCACACCGCACCCGCGCAAAGACCTCTCCGTCATCCTCGACGAGATGGACACGCTTATTGCCGCTCTGCTGGAATCTGCGGGCAAGTCGATGGAAGAGATTAGCGCCGTCGCCGTCGGCCTCTCTGGCATTGTCGATCACCCCAGTGGTAATGTCGTTTGGTCACCGTTCCTGACCAAACGCGACGTTGACCTGACCGCAGGGTTTTCGGCCCGCCATGACGTCCCGCTTTTTGTCGATAACGACGCTAACATGCTAACACTGGCCGAGTTGTGGTTTGGCGCGGGCCGCGACTTGTCAAACTTTGCCGTGGTCACGATCGAACACGGCGTCGGCATGGGTATCGTCATTGATAACCGCCTCTTCCGAGGCTCACGCGGTATGGGGCTGGAGCTTGGCCATACAAAAGTGCAACTGGACGGCGCATTGTGTCGCTGCGGGCAGCGCGGTTGCCTAGAGGCATATCTCGCCGACTACGCATTGGCCCGTGAAGCCACCACAGCGCTCGACCGCCCCCATACGCTTGCGCAAAGCCAGCATAGTATCCTTGAGGCGCTTTATGCCCAAGCCAAAGACGGCAACAAGGCCGCGATCACGATCTTTCAGCGGGCGGGGCGCTATCTCTCCGTTGGCCTCTCAAACGTCGTACAACTCTTTGATCCACAACTGATTATCCTCTCCGGGGAACGGATGCGGTATGACTATCTCTATGCGGAATCGGTGATGAAAGACATGCAAAGCCTGACCCTCTCTGACGGCCGCGCACCCTGTCCTGTGGAAATCCACGGCTGGGGCGACTTGGTCTGGGCGCGTGGCGCCACTGCCCTTGCCCTCTCTGAAATCACCACCGCCGCATTGTCAGAGACCAAAGCCTAATGCGCCGCTTTGCCTTATGCCTTTTGGCCTCCCCCAGCTTTGCTGCTCCCGTTTTTGAGGACCACAGCGCAGCCCTTGGCAGTCATAGCTACACAGGTGGATGGGAGCATTTTGTCGGCGGGGGCGTCGCAGTGTTTGACTGCAACGACGACCAGCGCCCCGACATTTTTGCGGCAGGTGGCGAAAGCCCCGCCGCCCTTTGGCAAAATGACGGAGACTTCGCATTCACGCCCGCGGCATTTCCAGAAATCCTTGAGACCACAGGCGCCTACCCGCTTGATATCAACGGCGACAGCGATCTTGATCTCTTCGTGATGCGCGTCGGTCCCAATCAGGTTCTACAGGGCGACGGCGATTGCACATTTACCGATGTAACCACCGAGTGGGGCATCCCCGCAGGCGACGCTTGGACCACAAGCTTCACCGCATGGTGGGATGGCGACAGGCCAACTATGGCCGTTGGCAATTACGTGGACCGCGCCGATCCCGAGGGGCCGTTTGGAACCTGTGACACCAACACTCTCCTTGCGCCACAGGCACAAGGTTACGAAGAAACCGTTCTGGAGCCAGGATTCTGCGCCCTCTCCATGCTGGCCGCGCGCGACGCATCCGGGCAGCGCCGTTTGCGTATTTCCAATGACCGCCACTACTATCTGTCAGCGGGCCAAGAGCAGATGTGGGATATTATCGCTGGGCGGTTCCTTACGCCCGAGGATGGCTGGCCCAAACAGATGCTTTGGGGCATGGGCATTGCCTCGCGCGATATCACAGGCGACGGACGTGACGAGGTGGTCTTGACGTCGATGGGTGACCAATTGATGCAATTGGCCCAAACCGACGGCAGCTATAGTGCAGCCCCCTTCTCCATCGGCACCTACGCCCAACGCCCGCACACTGGCGAGGATGGCCGCCCCTCCACGGGCTGGCACGCGCAGTTTGCAGATGTGAACAATGACGGCCGCGCCGATCTGTTTATTGCCAAGGGCAATGTCGATCAGATGCCGGGTTTGGCAATGGCTGACCCCAATAACTTGCTGATGCAAAATGCAGATGGGACCTTTACCGAGGCCGCCTCCGCAGCAGGCATCGCGACAACCGAACGCTCACGCGGGGCCGCTCTGGCCGATTTCGACGGGGATGGCAGGCTTGATCTACTGGTTGCCAACCGCCGTGCGTCCATCGAGCTTTACCGCAATGTCACACCTGACGTTGGCCATTGGATCGCGCTCGATCTCGCCTCGGACTCCCCCAATACCCAAGCGATTGGCGCGGTTGTGGTGGTCAACGGCCAGACGCAGCAGGTAACCGTGGGTGGCGGTCATGCCAGCGGCCAAGCTGGCCCGCTGCATTTTGGTCTGGGCGATGCGACGCAGGCTCAAGTGCAGGTCACTTGGCCCGACGGGCATGTGGTCGATTACGCTCTGCCCGCGGATAGGCGCCAGACCTTGCGCCCTTAGCCGCGTCTTACAGGCATATTTTTAGTCGGGAAAAGCCACGGGCAACCCGCTTGGCACGGTCTGAGGGATGCCCAAACGGCCCTCGATCGCGACAGGATCGGTGAGTGTTCCGAGGAAGGCCAACAGCTGAGTAATATCCTCCTCGCTCAATATCACAGCAGGTGACGTCACAGCAGCCGCGATGGGTGCGAAATCCTCTACAAGGTCTGTAACCTCCAGCTTTGGCAGGGTCGCCTTGGCGATATTGTAATCCGCCAAAGCCGCAACAGGATCGGCATGCGCGGCCAAGAAATCACCCAAATCACTATAGGCCCCTGCATGCCCATAAGGCCCAGTCTGCATCACATTGCGCAAGGACGGCGTCCGAAATGCGTAAAGATCGCCCTCATGCCCCGTCACCCGAAACCGCCCTTCGTCGCGGGCGTTATCCTCGAATGCAGCCGCTTTACCCGGTCCAATCTGGGGCTGCCCCGTCGCGTGGAAGTCTTGATCCGTCAGGAATGGTCCAGCGTGGCACGTGCCACACCCTGCCTCGCCGTAAAATAGCGCCATGCCATCTGCCGCGTCACCCTCTAGCGTCAAGTCACCGCGCAAAACCGCATCAAATGGCGCCGTATCCGACCGCCATTCCCATTCCATAAACGCCGCAATCGCGTTGGAAATATCAGTAAAGGCAATCTCGGGGCGGTCAGGATACACTGCGGCAAACGCCTCGATATAGGCAGGCACGCCCGCCACCCTTTTGGCGATAATATCCCACGCGCCGCCTTCCCCCGTCAGCACCCCTTGGCGCACGGCCTTGGCCACGTCGTTCTCATTGTAATGCCCCGCCATCTCATCTGGGCTGAGCACAGGAAACATCGTTTGAGCAGAGAGTAGCGAGGCAAACCCCACCGCCATATCCGCATCAAGCGGCGTGCGAATGCCACCGGGGCGGCTGGGATCAACCTCGATCCGCCCGTCATGAAACAGCTTGGTAAATTCATGCGCACCAAGGTTAAACAGGGCGGGCGCGTTCCTTGGGATGCGGTCTTCTGGCATATTTTCGGGGTCGGCGATCCGCTTTGACCCCAACCCAATACCGCCATCACCAAGGCCTAGCGACAGCCCATCACCCGTGCCAAACGCAGGATGATGACAGGTTGCACAAGACACCTCGCGGTTGCCTGACAGAATCGGATCATAAAATAAATCGCGACCCAGCATCGCTTCTTCAAAGCGGACAGGCGCATAATCCGCATCCACCACAGGGCGCGGAATTTCGGCAGCTAAGGCCGCAGGACAGACAGTGAGAAGCAAAATCAAATGGCGCATATGCGCAATTTGTCTCAAGCGGGAAGCCTACACAATAGGGGATGTAGGAATTGACGAAACACCCGACTCGGGTGTAGAACAAAAAGTGAACAAAAAGTGAGGAGCTCGCCTGTGACCACGCCAAAAACCACCACACAACGGCTTCGCGCGCGGGCGAAAACCGTGGCCAATGAGGCGACCTTGGCCGAGGTCTTTAGCGATCACACCAGCGACGGGGCCAGCATCGCCTTTGCCGCCGGTCACTTGAACGCAGGGGATAAACCCGTGCTCTGGGTGCAAGACAGGCTCTCGCGTAAGGAAACGGGGCGGCCCTATCTGGCGGGGCTGCCAAACGCGATGCAACTGATTCACGTCGATGTGTCCAACGCCCGCGATCTACTTTGGGCGATGGAGGAAGGCTTGCGCTGTCCCGAGCTTGGCGGCGTGATTGGCGAGGTCTGGGGCGATCCTGCCGTGCTCGACTTCACCGCCAGCAAACGGCTGGCGCTGCGGTCCGAGGCGCATAACGTGCCCGCGTGGCTCATCCGGCACGCAGGCCACCCCAACCTGAGCGCGGCACGGCTGCGCTGGCGCGTCGGCTCCCTGCCCGCGATGAACAACCCTTACGATGCCCATGCACCGGGACAACCGCTTTGGCGCGCCGAACTGTTCCGCGCGCGCTGGCGGACACCGGGCGAATGGGTGGTACATCACGACCGCGACGGGCTGCACTTTGACCATGGGATCGAACGCCAAACCGCACCTGAGCAAAGGGAGGCACTCTAAACCATGCCCCTCAAGGACACGCTGCCTGTCCTTGCCTTCCCACAACCCGCCAAACCGCGCAAACACGCGGACCCCGACCAATTGGCCAAGGCGATTGCGGCCTTGCGGGGGGCGTTGGAAAGCGAGATCAGCCCCCCCAAACCCGACACGCCCGCGCAAGACGAGCCCACCCCCGAGAGCTTCAGCCCCGTCGGCACACCGCCCACGGTGCCATATAAGGTGAGCACAGCCCCCATCACGCGCTCCGAGGATACCCGCACCGATGCGCTCACACGGCGGATCACGGCGATCCACCTGCCGCATTTCGCTATGGAACGCTGGCTGCGCTGGTCCGCGCAACATAGCCAGCGACCACCCGAGGACCTGCCCCTCGCGCTTGCCACCGAAGGCAACCACGGCCCCATCGTCTATGCAGCCAACCGCGCCGCAGAGGCCGCTGGCGTGCATATCGGCGCAAGGATCGTCGATATGCGCGCCCTCTGCCCCAACCTGCGGGTTGAATACGCCGATATCGGTGGCGATCAGGCGGCGCTTGGGCGGCTTATGCTCTGGATGCGGCGCTGGTGTCCTTGGACGGCCACGGACGGCGCGGCAGGCTTGGTGCTCGACACCACAGGCTCCGACCACCTCTTTGGCGGCGAGACCATGATGCTGCGCGATATAGAGGAACGGCTGGCAGGCCTAGGCCTCTCGGCCAATCTCGCCATAGCCCCCACCCATGGCGCGGCTTGGGCGCTCTCGCGGATGGGCGGCGTGCGCGAAATCTGCACCGCCGCGCAGCTTGCCCCACGCATGAACGCCCTGCCTGTGCGCAGTCTGCGGCTTAACGGCGAGACCGTGCAGCTCCTGCACAGGCTCGGCCTCAAAACTGTGGGCGATCTAACCGCCGTGCCGCGCATCTCACTGGCGCGGCGCTTCAGCCGGGCGGCGCTTGCGCAAAACCCGCTGATGCGGCTTGATCAAATGCTAGGGCAACAGGCCGAACCGGTCAGCGCATCCGAGGAACCACCCCGCTTTAGCGTGCAAGCCAATCTACCCGAAACGGTGCAAGATCCGACACCGCACCTGCCCGCCCTTTGCGAGGCCCTTTGCGCGCAAATGGCAAAGTCCGGCTTTGGCGCACGGCGGATTTGCGTCACCGTTTTTCGGACCGACGGCGAGGTGCGCGAGATCAGCGTGGCCACAGCACAAGCCAGCCGTGACGCGGGCCACTTGCTCAAACTCTTCGATGATAAACTTGAAAAGATCGACCCTGGCTTTGGCTTTGACCTGATCACGCTTGCGGCCATCGTGATCGAGAAACTGAACCTGCACCAATCGCGGCTTGATGGTGAGGGCGAGGCAGGTGCCGCCCTCGCGCAGATGATCGACAGGCTCTCGGCGCAGCTTGGGGCCAAAATGGTCACACGGCCCAGACCGCACCCCAGCCATATCCCCGAGCGGGCCGAGATTTGGGCAACGGCCCTGCACGCACGCGCGCCCGCGGAAAGCCCCGCGCTCAAACGGCCCATCAAACTCTTTGACCACCCCGAAGAGGTCCGCGTGCTTTATGCCGTCCCCGAAGGCCCTCCCGCGCAATTTGTCTGGCGTAAGATCACCCATCGCGTTGTGCGCTTTGAAGGCCCCGAACGGATCGCCCCCGAATGGTGGCGCGACATGCCCGGCACGCGGCTGCGCGATTACTATAATGTGGAAAGCCAAACCGCACGACGGTTCTGGCTCTACCGCGAAGGCGTACTCGGCGACGCCCGCGGCAACACCCCTCGCTGGTTCGTGCATGGTGTCTTCGCATGAGAGGTTTGAAACAAAAGCACGCCTCCGGCGTATTCGATTTTATAAGCTTAAAGGGCGCTGCCCCCACCGCCTTTGGCGGTTCCCCCAAGGTATTTAGGGCGGGGGCAGAGCCCCCCACACCCCATGCCTGAAAACGATCATGCCTTTCCCCGTCGCTCCATCCCTGAGGACGGCGAATATGAACCCAATCCGCCCGCCCCCTTTGTCGAACTGGGCCTTGCCACCTGCTTTTCGTTTCTGCGCGGAGCGTCCGATGCTGTAGACCTTGCCACCACAGCTTGGGCTCAGGGCTATGATCAACTGGGCTGCGCCGACATCAACAGTTTTGCCGGTGCCGTGCGCCATTATACCCATACCAAATCCGTGAACATCCGCCCCATCACAGGCACCCGTATCGCGCTCTTGACAGGTGAGGCCTTCCTCGCATACCCCCGCAACCGCGCGGCTTACGGACGCCTCTGCACCCTGATTTCCAAGGGCCGGATGCGCGATCCTGATGGCCTTTGGCAAACCAAAGGCGTCTGCGACCTGACCCTCGACGACATCGCCACCCACACTGAAAACTGCATCCTCATCGCCATCCCGCCCCGCGCCCTCTCGCGCTTTGCTAGGCGGCTACCCGCCCTCATCAAACGGCTCCCAAGTCTCAGCCACATCGCCGCCAGCTACCACTATACTGGCGACGACACCGCGCGGATCAATCGGCTCGACGCACTCGCCGACCGCCACCGCCTTACACTTCTGGCCACCAACGATGTGCTGTATCACGCCCCCGAACGGCGCGCCCTGCAAGACGTCATGACCTGCATTCGCGAGAAGAAAACCATCCACACGGCGGGGCGCCTTTTACAAGCCAACGCCGAGCGGCATCTCAAATCCCCCGCCGAGATGATCCGCCTTTTCTCCCGCTGGCCGCATGCGATCAAAGCCAGCTTGAAGATCGCCAAAGTCTGCCAATTCTCGCTCTCGGAACTGAAATACGAATACCCCAATGAGATCCTCCCCAAGGGACGAACCTCCATCGAACAGCTCAAACTCAACACCCTCAAAGGGGCCGCCGAGCGCTACCCAAACGGCATCCCCAAGAACGTCACAGCGACGATCGACAAAGAACTCGCGATGATCCAAGCCAAAGATATCGCAAACTATTTTCTGACTATCGAGAGCATTGTGAAATTTGCGCGGAGCAAAAACATCTTGTGCCAAGGGCGCGGATCCGCCGCCAATTCCGCCGTCTGCTATTGCCTCGGCATAACCGCCGTGGACCCTGCGCAAAACGACCTTCTCTTCGAGCGCTTCATCTCCGAAGACCGCATCGAGCCGCCAGACATCGACGTCGATTTTGAACACGAGCGGCGCGAGGAGGTCATCCAGCACATCTATAGCACCTATGGGCGGCATCGCGCGGGGCTTTGCGCGACCGTGATCCACTACCGCCCGCGCTCGGCCATTCGCGAAGTGGGCAAGGTCATGGGACTGTCCGAGGATGTGACCACCGCGCTGTCAAAAACCATCTGGGGGTCGTGGGGCAAAAATGTCGACGCTTCCAATGTGTCGGAAGCGGGCCTAGACCTCTCCGACCCAACCCTGCGACGCACCATCATCGTGGCCCAGCAAATGATCGGCATGCCCCGCCATTTGGGCCAGCACGTCGGCGGTTTTATCCTCACCGAAACCCCGCTTTTGGAAACCGTGCCCATCGGCAATGGTGCGATGCCAGACCGCACATTTATCGAATGGGATAAGGATGATATCGAGGCGCTTGGCATCTTTAAGGTCGATATTCTCGCCCTTGGGATGCTCACCTGCATCCGCAAATGTTTCGATCTGATCCGCGCCCATTATGGCCACGACCTGACCCTCGCGAACGTGCCGCAAGAGGACAGCCGTGTCTATGATATGCTGTGCAAAGGCGACAGCATCGGCGTCTTTCAAATCGAAAGCCGCGCGCAGATCAACATGCTGCCTCGCCTGCGCCCGCGCACATTCTATGATCTTGTGATCGAGACCGCCATCGTCCGCCCGGGCCCTATCCAAGGCGATATGGTCCACCCCTACCTGCGCCGCCGTCAAGGCCTTGAGCCCGTCGCATACCCCGCGCCATCCGATCCGCACGACCCCGCCGAGCTCAAGAAAATTCTCGGTCGAACGCTCGGCGTGCCTATCTTCCAAGAACAAGCGATGAAGGTCGCGATGGAGGCCGCCCAGTTCAACTCCAAAGAGGCGAACCAATTGCGCAAGGCCATGGCCACCTTCCGCTCCACAGGCACCATTGGCCTGCTTGAGGAAAAGTTGGTCGGGCGCATGGTGGCGCGTGGTTATCCCGAAGAGTTCGCCACCCGTTGTTTCAACCAGATCAAAGGCTTTGGCGAATACGGCTTCCCCGAGAGCCATGCCGCGAGCTTTGCACAACTGGTTTATGTCTCAAGCTGGCTCAAATGCCACTTCCCCGATGCCTTCTGTGCCGCACTCCTCAATTCCCAACCCATGGGCTTTTACGCCCCTGCACAACTCGTGCGCGATGCGCAAAACCACGGCGTGATGGTCCACGCGCCCGATATCAACTTCTCTGACTGGGACAGCACGTTAGAGCCGATCAGCACAGGCGGTTGGGCACTGCGCCTTGGCCTACGGCAAGTCGGCGGTCTACGTGCCGATGCTGCTGCCAAAATCATGCACGCCCGTAACGAGCCCTACCGCGACATCGCAGACCTGCAATCGCGCGCCAAAGTCTCAGCCGCCCACGTCCGCCGCTTGGCCGAGGCCGACGCCATGCGCTCGCTTTTCATCGATCGCAGGCAGGCCCTCTGGGAGGCAAAGGGCCTGCGCGACGCGCCCGATCTGCCGCTCTTCCAAGACCATGCCGACGAGGGAACAGAGGCAACCGTCCCCCTGCCCGTCATGCCCACCTGCGAACAGGTCATCGCGGATTATCAAACCATGCGGCTCTCACTTAAAGCGCATCCAATGTCCTTTCTACGTAAATCGATGACCAAACAGGGATTCGTGACTACGCAGCAATTGTTACTGGCGCGAAATGGACAAAAGATTAAAATGGCAGGGCTGGTCCTGATCCGCCAAAAGCCTGGCACGGCCAAAGGCGTCTGCTTTATCACCATCGAGGATGAGTTCGGCGTGGCCAACCTCGTGGTCTGGCCCAAAATGATGGAGACCTACCGCAAAACTGTGATGCAATCGCGCCTGTTGTTGATCGAAGGCTACGTTCAACGCGATGTCGAAATCATCCACGTCGTGGCCCAACATCTTGAGGATAAAACCGACGCGCTGGCACGGCTTGCCACAACATCATAAGACCCCAAACGCTAGAATGCCCCTTCTGAAGTGGTGCACCCGATGGGACTTGTCATCACAATGAAAGGGTGGCTGAAAAACATGAGAATACCACAGATATCGTGCTGAAACTGAGACAAGTTGAAGTGCTGCAAGCGCAAGAAAGAGCGACTGACCGAGGACAGTCTTGCACTGACAAATGAGTTCGGGCGCTCCGGAGATCGGATGCGACCATGTTGCGCCATTGTTCCGAACGACAAAGACGGCTGGCACGCAAATCACAGCCTGCGCCCACCGACAGTTTTCAACGCATTACAAAAGGGTTTGCCATAGGGGTCTCAGACGTGTTGATCCAAGTGGTTTTCGTGCGCGTATATTCATGGATAGCATCGATCCCGGCCTCACGCCCGTAGCCTGACTGATTGTAGCCACCAAACGGAGCAATAGGAGAAATGGCGCGGTAGGTATTCACCCAGCAAATACCCGCCTTTAGTCGGGCTGACACCCGATGGGCGCGCGCAAGGTTCTGCGTAAAGACACCTGACCCCAGCCCAAAGGGTGTGTCGTTGGCAGCAGCAATCGCTTCTTCTTCGGTGTCAAAAGGGATCAGCGACATGACAGGACCAAACATCTCGACCTTCAATGTCTCGGTATCCGCGCTGATGCATTCAACGAGAGTCGGAGCCATATAGTTACCCGTCTGTGCAAGAGGCGCCCCGCCAAAGTGAACCTTCGCACCCTGCGTTTTTGCTACCGCCAGCGTCTTCACGATCTTATTGATCTGCGCCGCCGTGCAAACGGGGCCGAGGTGGGACCGGCCATCCATCGGATCCCCAACAATAATATGAGAGGCTTTTTCAGCGATCTTCGCGATAAGCGCATCCATGATCGGGCGATGAATGAGACCACGAGACCCTGCAACGCAGCTTTGTCCCGACGCGCCAAAGTTGCCCGCGATCAGACCATTGGCCGCACCTTCGAGATCGGCATCATCGAAGACAAGGATCGGAGATTTACCGCCCAACTCAAGCGAGGTTACAGCAAAGTTTTCGGCGGAGTTTCGGACGACGTGCCGTGCGGTTTCTGGCCCGCCCGTAAATGCGATCCGGTCGACATCGGGGTGCCGCGTGAGCGGAATCGCACAGTTTTCAGCGTCGCCAGTGATTATCGACACTACCCCCGCTGGAAAACCAGCTTGCTCGATCAGCTTGGCAAAAGCGAGCATTGGCGCGGGTGCGACCTCGGACGCCTTCAGAACAACGGTGCAGCCCGCAGCAAGGGCTGGCCCCAACTTGGTTGCCGTCAAAAACATCTGCGCGTTCCACGGCACAATTGCCACCACAACGCCAATAGGTTCGCGACGCGTAAATACGTGCATTTCGGGCTTATCAATCGGCAGCACTGCGCCTTCGATCTTATCCGCGAGGCCCGCATAGTAGCGGTAATAGTCGCCAACATAGGCGGTTTGAGTTGATGTTTCAGCAAGCAACTTACCGCTGTCCGTGGTTTCCAGACGGCCCAATTCTTGCGCGTTCTCTTCGATAAGTTCCGCCAGTCGATACAATAATTTTCCGCGCTTCGTTTGCGTCATGTCGCGCCATGCGGGATCATTCAGCGTCCGCCGCGCGGCCGCAATCGCCCGCTCCACATCGGCAGGGGCAGCACATGCGAAAGTTGCCCAATCCTCACCCGTCGCAGGGTTTTGTGTTACCATCGTTTGGCCCGCATCCCCTTCGGTCCACGCCCCGTCAATATACATCTGAAAATGCGGAAGTTGTGTCATGGTCGTCCTCATGCAAAAGCGGGCATTACGTCATCGATGAACCGCGCAAGCGAGGCGCGTTTGCGCTCCGAACTCATGCCGCTGTCAATCCAGAACGAATATTCATCATACCCCAAATCTTCATAACGCTTGATTTGGTCGATCACATCCTGCTTGGTTCCAATGGTCAAATCGCGCAGCATATTCTCGGGCGACATCATGGTATTCGCCGCCATTTCTGCCTCGGTCAAAGGATCGATCAATCCCTGACTAACAGAGCGCTTGTTTTGGAACCAAGCGCCAAAATAGCAGTAAAATTCTGACAACTCTTTTGCGGCAATCGCAACATCTTCGGCATCGGCACCGACATATGTGTGATGCAGTAACATGATTTTCGGGCGCGGCCCGCTATAGGCAGCACAGGCATCGTTAAACTTTGCCATCAAGCTTTCGATTTCCGCAATACCTTGCCAGAGTGGTGTCACCTGAATGTTAAAGCCGTTATCGACACCAAAGGCATGACTATTGGCATCTCGCGCCGCGATCCAGATCGGTGGGCCGTCAGGCTGCACCGGTTTAGGCGCGGAAGTCGTGGCAGGAAACTGATAGTATTGCCCCTCATGTGCGCAATCGCCTGCCCAAAGCTGCCGCAGCAACGGGGCATTTTCCCGCATCCGCTGACCTGCGTCCCAAGCATCCATTCCGGGTCGTAAGCGCTCGTATTCATAGGAATATGCGCCACGTGCAATCCCCAACTCGATACGTCCGTTAGTGATCAAGTCAGCCGCCGCCGCTTCTCCGGCAAGTGCAATCGGATGCCAGAATGGCGCGATCACTGTGCCAGTTCCGAGCCGCAAATTCTTGGTGTGATAGCTGAGATCAACGAGGCTCAAGAACGGATTAGGCGCGATGGTGAAGTCCATGCCATGATGTTCGCCCGTCCAAATCGCGCGCATGCCACCCTCGTCTGCCATCTTTGCCAGCGCGATCAAGTCGTCACGTAAAACCCGTTGATCTTGGTCGGGGCGGGTCCGCTCCATATGTGCAAAAAGCGAGAAATCCATAGGCTACATCCTTGTCGTGGCAGTGTGGATTGCACCGTCTTCGGTGTCTCCAAGGTAAAGGGCAAAATTGCGGGTTTGGTGTTCAAGCGCAAAACGGGTCATCATCCGCGCAATAGGGGCACTGGCGAAAGTCTGGTTTGCGAGATCGGCGATTGGCACGGCGATAATATCGGCGTTGGGTGTCTTAATATGGCCCGTCGCCAAAAAGTAGGTGTAATGCGCGCGCGGTTTGGCACTTTCAAACACGGAATAGGCCTGCCCGAGATCGGCTGCTATCCCTTTACTCACAAGGGTTTCGCGCAGCTCATTGATCAGCCGCCCCCGCTCTATGTGGGTGCAATGTGGTGGCCGCAGCCCCTCCGCCGTTCGGACCATGAGAACATTTTCACCATCCTCAACAATAGCGCCGCAAATCGCAGTTCCGCTCGTTTCGACAAAGGCAGCACGTTCCAAACCAAGGCTGAAATACTGCCCGTTGACGTAACCGAGCCCCGCCCTGTCAGCATGCGAGAAATCGACAACCCTGCCAAGCAAGATGCAGTGGTCACCTGCTGGAACAACTTGTTCTGTCGCACACAAAAACGTAACCGCAGCGCCTTCGATAAGTGGTACACCGTGGACATCAAAAAAATGCGGAACCTGCGCAAATCGGTCCCCTTTGAAGCTCGCAAACAGGTTGGAAACCTCTTCTTGCCCTTCGGACAGAATGTTAACTGCAAAATGGGTGCAATTGGCGAAGGTCTCGTAGCTTGATAAGAATTTTCCTGGGCAAACAAGCAACAACGGTGGATCAAGTGACACTGACGAAAACGAATTTGCCGTGAAACCCACGAAAGTGCCGTCGTCTCGACGCGCGGTCACGACGGTTACGCCCGTCATGAAGCTGCCAAATGCATTGCGCAGGGCGCGTGGCTCGATAGAGGTCATTTGGCGATATCCTGAATAAATTGTTCCAATATCGCGGTAACTTGCGTGGCGTGCGTCATCGGCAGCATATGCGCGGCGCCCTCGATGACGACAGCCTTCCCCAAAGGGGCGAGTTCCGCCATGCGCCGCGACATCTGCGGGGTCGAATTGGGCTCGTCTTCTCCAGTCAAGAACATCGCGGGACAGTGAAGATTTTTAAGGGCCTCCACCGATGGACCGTCTTGGGACGCAAACACACGGTAAGCATCACGGTAGCCCGCAGGATCAACCTCACAGAGCCATTCTTGGCAGGCGTCCCGCGCCGCTGACCGACCTACTCCAAACCAGCGGGTAAGCGTCGCACTTGGATCTGCAGCGGTTTTGCCGTCCAGACCCGCCGCACGCGCCAAAACGGCTTCTTTCGCGGCAGCATCTCTCTGGAAGATGCCATTCAATGCGGCCACCCCGTGCACGAGATCTGGATATCGCGTCGCCATATCCAAAGCGATCATCGCGCCAAAAGAGTGCCCGATCACGACCGTCGGCTCTGTCAGGTTCGCCGCAATGGAATCGGTAAAATCGGCCAGTTGCGGGTTGCCAACCGGTCGCGAACTTTCTCCATGTCCGAGCATATCCACGGCCAACACATGACACGATTGTGCCAGCGGTTCTAATTGCCCGCCCCACGCCTCGGCCCGCAAACCAACGCCATGAATCAACATGACCTTCGGCCCAGCCCCCTGCGCAATCGCGGCAATCTGCCCGAGCTTAGACCGCGGCTGGATTGTCCAAGTCATGACCCAAATCCTTCAAATCCTGGTATCGGTCTCCAATACGGTGATGCGGGCGCCCACTCGTTGCGGCACCCAAAACAACAACGATTTCGCCGTCGCGCGGGGCGTCGGGGATGGCGAACTGGATCGTAAGGTAGTGAGAACGGCGGCCCGCGTCATTTTTATCCATGAGCGGCACCATGATCGGCGCATTTGCCCCACCGCGTGTGTTTGTAAATGCAAGATAGGATTTCGCCGCAACTGCCTCGCGGTAGTGGTTGCCAAAGCGCAGGGTGTGGATCAACCCTGAGGCATGTTCGATTTCGCCATTCAGCCCGACAACTGCGGCTTTGCCATAAGCCTCAATCGCGTCACCAGAGCCTGCGAGTTTGATCATACGTGCTGTTAGTAACTCGCCCAAAACCGGACCATATGCATGAATTTCCGGCTTGAGATCCTCGACGAACCGGCCTGCCCAAGGATTGCGGACGACGGCAGCCACGGCAAACAAGCGCCACGGATACTTGGCTGCGCGAAGCCCCTCAATCAGCACTTCCTCGTCGTAGGTTACAATTTTACGTATTTCCGGATTCATGCCGACGTCTCCCTGCAGTGTTGAGGCAGAGTATCGGGCGCTTGCCCCCAATTTGACAAACGAATGATTATGAGGCTAATGCATTAGTATTACTAATGGGTGACTTGATCATGGTAAAGGCTTTACCTCCACTCGCATGGTTTCGCGCCTTCGAGGCCGCTGCGCGCCAACTCAGCTTTACTGCTGCGGCAGGAGAAATCGGCATGACGCAATCAGCCGTCAGCCAACATGTCCGGTCATTAGAGACGTCACTCGGTGTAGATCTGTTTATCCGCCGCCCACGTGGGCTTTCGTTGACGGACGACGGGCGCAAGTTGTTGCCTCAAGTTGGATCCGCGCTGGAGACACTGACTGCGGCAACCCGCGCATTTGAAACCGTGCCGACTGAAAACGTGTTGACCATCGCCTCATCCGTCAGCGTGGCGCAATGGATTATCTCCCCACACCTCCCTGAATTCACCCGCAGTCACCCAGAGATAAGATTGCGCTTCCTCAGCACTATTTGGCCAGACGATTTTCACACCATCAGAGCTGACATCGAAATCCCGTTCGGGTCACAAAAGCAGGTTGGTCGCGACGCGGTTATGCTCGAACCAAACGGCCTGATAGCCCTGAAATCACCGAACATCGAAGGCACAATTGAAACCCTGCCATTGATTGAATCTGTCGGTACGTCCGACGGATGGAAAACATGGGGTGCGGTCGTGGGTGGAAATCCGAAACCAGAGATATTTGCGGACACCTATGGCGCCGCTCTACATCTTGCAGTGCACGGAAATGGCGTCGCCCTTGTCAGCAAAATATTGGCCCAACATGCCATTCAAACGGGGCAACTCATGCTGGCTCATGCGGCGACCGCCCCCTGCAAGGAAGGCTATTACTTGCGCGTGAATGAAGCTAACGCCACAGCAAAGCAGTTCCGGGATTGGCTGCTTGAAAAAATCAACATCGGCAGCGATTGAATGCACATTTAAAACAGAGGTGGTCGCAGAATTTCGGACCATTAGTTAAGGTAGATCGACTAGCGAGAAAGACGATCTGAGATGACAAAGAGAAAGAACCATTCAGCCGAGTTCAAGGCGCGTGTTGCGCTTGATGCGATCC
>Ga0181556_1000711_pt1 | contig 35347 bp, 20 predicted proteins | sample 011ome_14_FD_148651 | JGI IMG/M metagenome (GOLD analysis project Ga0181556, IMG submission 148651) | Coastal salt marsh microbial communities from the Groves Creek Marsh, Skidaway Island, Georgia - 011505AT metaG (spades assembly) | ecosystem: Environmental > Aquatic > Marine > Intertidal zone...
AAGAAACCAAAAAAGCAGCCCACAAAAAACAACCGAAACTGCTCCTCACAAAAAAAAAAAAGAAAGATTTTTAGAAGCACGAAAGAATAACAGACAGAGAGAGAGAGAGAGAGAGAGAGAGAAAGAGAGAGAGAGAGGAGCACAGACGAGCAGACGCGACAGAGAAAGAGAGCGTAAGAGAGATGATAAAACTCGTCGCCGCAAAGGTACCGAGAAGACTCTTTTCTTCCCTCGTTTTAATAGTATTCGTTTTCTCGACTTTTTTTTCTTCGTCGCGCGATGAAAAACATCATCTCATCGTCTTTTCATCGCTCTTTACGTGTTGTTTCAAGATGAAGTCTCTCGGTGTGGTTGCGCTGACCTGTCTCTCGTTTTCTTCCATATGCGCACACAAAAACACGCAGAAAAAGCAAGCGGAGGATGCGGAGAAGCGCGCCGCCGCGGCGGTGAAAGCGAGCGGGCAGGAAGGGCCGCAGAAAAGTGCCGGGGAGATTCGGTTAGCCAAAGGTATGAAATCATCACTCGTGTTGTCTCGCTTCGATGACGCTCTTCTCTTTTTCTCGGCGCGCATATCGCGTGTAATAACAATACACTGACACGTTTCTCTTTTCATTATATAAAATAGATTTAGCCGAGTTGAAGTTGGAAAAAGGGATGTCGATTAAGTTCCCGAACGGCAAGAACGACTTGATGTACTTCCAGATTGAAATCAAACCGAGCGAAAACTATTGGCAAGGCGGCAGGTTTACGTTTACGTTTAAAATACCAGACTCGTACCCGCACGAACCGCCGAAAGTGTTGTGCGACCAAATAGTGTACCATCCGAACTTGGACACGAAAGGGAACATTTGCTTGAACGTTTTGCGCGAAGATTGGAGTCCGGTACAAACGGTCACGAGCGTTATTTTTGGTTTGCTGTTTCTGTTCATCGATCCAAACGCCAGCGACCCGTTAAATAGCGAAGCGGCGAAAGATTTGATGCAATCGACGTCGAATTTCAAGTCCAACGTGAGGAAGGCGATGATGGGTGGTATTATCAACGGCGTTCGGTTTACCAAGGTCATTTGAAAGGGCACACAATAAAGGGATTAAGGAGAGAAAGAAACGGAGAAAAGGAAAACGAGACTTGAAACGACGCGCCAAAAACCGAGACGACTTTTGCGAACGAGCGTATAAATTTGTACGCGGGCGGCGTCTTCAAGTCACGCGGAGAGAGATGCACCACGCGACATACTACTACTATCACCACAATAACAACAACAACTATCGCTTAGACATGTAAAACTGATAAAATGAGAAGAAATACAAACAGGAGGAGCACACGCGCATTCATATTAAAAGAAACCAAATACTCAAAATTATCCACACAAGTAAGTCATCGGGAAACGAACTTGATGGTGTTCGCGCAACCTTTTTTGGTCACTCTCACCACCCCTTCGGGGAGGACAACTACCACCGCGGCGAGGATGACGATTCAGACTTCTTCTTCTTCTTCTTCTTCTTCTTCTTCTTCTTCTTCTTCTTCCGTTAAATTCGTTCGACATTTAGGAGGAGGGTGTAGCCGACGAAAAACAACGGGGGTGTTAGTAGTAAGAAGAGCGACGATCGAGGAAGACGACGCCAAAGCGTTGGGGTACGGGGACAAGGAGAACATGTCGGAATCTATGAAAGAGTTCGCGGAGGAAGGGTATCCGTCCGACGAGGACGACATCAAAGACCCGCGAGAGCGAGATAAAGCGATGAAAGAAGCGGTCGGGGACGTGTTGTCGATGGCACAGAGCGAAGCGGACGTTATTAACCAGGCGTACGATTTGATCGAGAAGTTAAGTCCTGGGTTGAAGTTGAAGAACAGGCCTCCTCGAAGCGAAGGAGAGGAGGGAAAGAAGGAGGAGAGTTAAGTAAAGGAATGAATGCGTGTAGTGAAAGAGGATGTGTGATGTTGTTATACATGCGCGAAAGAGTAAAAAATTAGCCCGAAACTATTTGTGTTTTGTTTTATCACTTATCGCTCCCTCCGACGAGCCTTAAAACGTCTTGTTCTCGATCAACTGTGAAATTCAAGCTCTCGGCAAACGTGTCGACCAACTCGCCGCACGTTTCGAAACGACTGCCGTCAAAGAGGACCAAATCTTCCACCAATCGCGAAGAGAATGTCTGGAAACGGTTCTGCGAGAGTTCAGCTTTACGTTTCGATTTGTCGATGTATTCCATGTCTTTTTTCTTCGCGTTTTGAGCCGTTTCCAAACGGCGTTCGTAGGCATCCATGTCGCGCATGTACGCCGTGCGCTTATCCACGCACGGTTGATACGCAGGAAACTGTTCCAATCGTTTATCGCGAATGGTACCAAACGAGTTTTGCATTGCATCCGCGCACATTGGGATGATTCGGTCGTCTATCGATCGCGTCACGTCTAATAACTTGGTCGCTTTCTCCGTGACTAAATCTTTCTGTTTTCGAAACTCGACGTCTTCATATCCTCCTTGGGTGCGAGCGGCGTTCGCGTGATTCCGTGGGTCCTCGCTCTCGTCACCTTCGGCGAACTGTAAGAGTAACGTCGAGATTTCTTTCGAGTGGAGGGAAACTTCTTTCAAAGCGGCTAAAAATTTCGCGGACTCTTTGCCGAGTTGCTGCAAAACTTTATCAGATTTCTGAACTCGTCTCCACAGGTTGTTGAAATCGTCGTCTTTCGGCTTATCGACGACGCGAACGGTTTCGAGGACCATTTGCCCCGTACGTCGCTGTAAACTTTTCATCTTGTGTTTCAAAGATTTCTTCGATTTTATATCTCCTTCCGTTTGAGGAGGTTGTTGTTGCTGCGGTTGTTGATCGACGGATTCCGAACTCGCGCCGCGTCTGCGCGCAAAGAATCCGAGCTTTTTCTGCGCGCTACCCGGTGGAACTCCACCAGCTCCACCTCGCTCATCTCTCGAGTCTCTCGAAACGTCCAACGACCTCGACTGATGTTGATCTAACGTCCCGTACGAGGACGCCATCGTCACCTCTTGCCTTTGATTCTCCACCAACAACTGCTGACCGCCCTTATACCTTCGATTCATCGCCAGTTCTTCCGCTCTCGCGTCGTTCCTCGCCTTCACGCGACTTCCTTGCTCTTGTGACTGCTTGATCACGTTCCTCAACCTATTCCCGAACGATTTATAACTCTCCGCGGAGACCGACGTTCTCAACGAGCTCGTCGACGTTCGTCCCGGATTGTTAGGATTCGGACTCGTCGCCTGCGGTGGAGTCATACTCCCACCACTCTGCAGAGACGACCGCACCATGTGACCACCACCACTGCCACCTGCCGTCGTCGACTGCGTCTGCATCGCCGAATTATACGAACTCCTCTGCGTATTCATCCCTTGCGTCCCGTCCTCTTCATCCTCCAACTCTTCTTCCTCTTCCTCGTAATCGCCTCTCCCAAAATATCCGCCAGACTGTGTCATCATCATCCCACCACCAGTCTGGCCACCGCCAGAGGACCTCACCTCCGTATCAATCGACCGATGGTAATCCGCGCTTTGCGTGTACCTCGTATTCGTCCCCCACGGGGAGGAATCTTCCTCCTCCTCGTCCGCGTACATTCGCGCGGCAACATTGGTATTATTCTCAGCAGAACCATCCCCGCGTAACGCCGAAGACGAGGATGGAAACATCCCCTCGTAATCGTCTCGAGACGGGTTCGGCGTTCGTTTTTTCGGCGGCGTCGGAATATCGAACGGGTTCGACATCTTTTCAATTCAAAAAGTCAATTTTTCTTCCCAAGACTCTCGGGATTACAAATTTGGACTTTAGATTTGATACGAACAAAAGAGAGAAAACCTCCTGGATCCTTCGCGACGAGAAAGACCGACACGCGAATCTCTTATTTCTTCGTCCGTTGATACGCGACGACCGCAGACAAAACAGCAGCACAAGAGAGAGAACAGAGAGATACACAACTTGGGAAATGAAGATTTTATAAATATGGTATTCAAAAACGACTTTTCGGACAATTAAATTTTTAGAAAGTTTGGGCTTCTCTTTCTTTTCTGGTCTTTGACCACCTTTCGCGCTCTCACCTCTGCCTCTTCGAAAGGTAAAAGCGTTCTCGACGACGACGACGACGATGTCTTAAGCCCCGGGCCCTAAACGACTTTCACGATTTTTCCTCGTTTGTTCCACGTCGGTTTCCAAAAACGTCGTCCACTTTTCGGTTTTTTTCAACTTTCGTATGTGCTTATCGATATCTTTGACGCCTTTTTGTTCGGCGACGGCGCGGTGGATGGCTTCGTAGCGGTCGACGGGCGCACGGTCGAGGACGGTGGCGACGATTTCCCAATCCGGGAATTTAAGGAGCCACGGGATGACGTTGTAATCGTTCAAAGTGAGCTTGTGTTCGTCTGGGATGTATTCGTTGAGCTGGTCGGTTGATTTGCCTCGAGGGAGGTCGTCGTAGTCGTATTTTCGACCGAGGACTTTGGCGAACCAGAGGAGTTGCATGTTCGTCGCGTCTGGGAAACCGTCTAATTCCGAGAGTTGTTCTTTGAACTTTCGGATGGTGATGTTCCCGTTTTTCGGAACGTGCACCACGTGGCCTTTCGATTGTAACTTCTCTCGAGACGGTAAGTTGTGCCACGCGGTGGATACTTTCACCCGAATAGGCATCGTCTCTCCGTCCGGGAACATAGATTTGTGCGCGTGGAAAAACGGATCGTTTTTGAACGCATTTTCGTTGACAGGGTAGGATGCCAAATCTGGATTTTTCTCGTTCTCGCTCGTGAGCGGTTGGAGTGGGACGTGTGGGACGTACGTCGGGGCGACCAAATCTGGGTCGTCTTGCGGAGGGAGAGCTTGCGGCATTTAGTAAACACTCGTTCGTCGTCGCAACACTACTTTTATATAATAATAAAGATATTATTCTTTTTCTCGAGATTGAAAAAAATGCGTTTTCGAGAAAAGAAGAGAAAAATACACAATTTTTACCACGCAAAACAGAGTGCACACAATTCAAAATAGTATTCCGCTAAAAAAAGTAAAACGAGAAGATTTAAGCGATACCGGCTATGGCGTCGATCAGAACCTTGTACCCTTCGCTCACGTCCCCACCGTCGATGTAATCGTTCGTGCTCTCCGCGATGGCCAGCACGTCGTTCTTATCCATTTGTTTGGATAAGAACAAGAGCAAATGAAAATCTCTCAACTTTTCGGCGTAGGACGAACACGTGGCGGAACGAGATTGAATCGCGGAGCGGATATCGTCCGCGGTTTGAGGAGGATGGAGTCTATTTTCGATTGGGAATCCAGATTGCGCAGTTCCGGTGTGGTCTTTGATCGGTACCGCGACGATCCAGAAATCGTTGTCCACCTCGGTCACGTCTTTGCGCTCGACCATGACCGGTTTGACGAGCTTCGTGTGACTGCCCCAATTGCTAAACGACGACCCTTCTTCTTCTTCTTCTATTTCTTCTTTTGTGATACCAGCAGACGACGAGGCTGGAAGTTTTGCCACGCCCGTCTTTTCGTCCAACTCGAAAAAGCCGTCCTCGTACAACTTCACGCACTGGTCGGACACTTGAAACGCCTCGAACGTCACTTGCATCTCCTCGTCTTCGTCTTCGAATTGCACGACGATAACCGTCACGAATTCTTTCCCGTATTTCGCTTGTAATTTTGCGCACAAGGTCACCTCGTGCGCGCTCATCGCGGATACCGACTCGTCGCCTCGATCCACGTCGCTTTGACTAAACACGCACCCGATTCTTTCGTATCCCATGGCGTTGGCGATCGCTTCCGCCGTTTGGCTCTCCTCGTCCTCCTCGTCCACGTGCGCCACGTACGCGTTCCCGTTTTGATTCGGCTCGTAAATCACGTCCGCAAATAACTCCGTGATCATCTCGTCTTCTTTTCCTTCTTCTTCATCTTTTTCCTTCTTCTTGCTGCTCGCATCTTTACTCTTCTCTTTCTCTTTCTCCTCCTCCGTCTTCTCCTTCTTCCTCTTCGTCTTCGTCCCGTACAACCACCCGAACCGACTTTGTTTAAATCCGAGCGTATTATTCACGTAACTCTGAAACATGTTCGCCGCGTGTCCGCAAAAAGACACCGACGCCACGTTCCCTCTCTCTTGCCTCCCAATTCGAACTTGTTTCGAAATCATCTCCTCGATCGTCCGTTTCGCCCCGAACGGTTTCGTCTCCACGTTGACTCGCATTTTCGTCACCTCTCTTTCGATCGAATCTGGATACGTCATGTAGACGATATCCCCGTGCTTCAGTTGTAACGATTTCAACGTTTTTCGAGGACTTAATACCACCACTTCTTTCTTCGTCTTCGTTTTCGTCTCGTCTGCGTTTTCTGAGGAAGTGCGGAGCAATAAACTTGGGTCTAAACTCAACGATTGATTCTCCACGGGAACGCCCCACGGTTGCTTCGAGATTAAATCTTGGACGTCCGAGATTGTTTTAACGACGTCGTTTTCTCCTCCTCCTGCGCCGTCCGCGCACTCGAGACGTTCGGTACCGTCCCGAGTGCGGATTCTCAAGAGCACCATCGATTGTTTTATTGTCTCGTTGTTGTGTTGTTTCCTCTATTCCGCGCGCGTCAAAATGGTGCAAAAAGTGAAGATTTTCTCCCGAAAAGCCGCCACAAATTCACCCGCGCGAAACAGATCCAACAGTCGTTCACCATGGCGAGAAACCAAGAGAAAGCGAACGTGCGTCTTTTTACCATCATCAAATGTTGTTTACTCTTTGTTCTTCCTGTTTTTGGAGCGTTCGCTCCTCTCGTCGTCTGCGTTTGAATCGTCGTTTACATCTCTCTGACGCGTTCGTATAATTCTCTCTTTCTCTCTCTTTCAACGACATAAACGTGATATAAACACGAACACAACAACAGGGCATGTTCAACAAATGGGTCTCCGGAAAGCAAGAACTCCTCTCCGGCATGGACAGATCCGGCAAAAGACCGAACCACACGGCAAAATGCGACGACGTCTCCCAGGCGGATAAATTCCGCTCGCAGATTTTAAGGGAAGTTGGACGCAAAGTGATGGAAATCCAAAACGAAGGCTTAGGGGAACACCGTTTGCGGGATTTAAACGACGAGATTAACAAACTTCTCAAAGAAAAATGGCAGTGGGAAATGCGGATTAAAGAGTTAGGCGGGCCGAATTATATCGTTCGAGGCGGCGGGATCGAGGAAGGGGGGGTGACGGTGAAGCCGAAAGGGTACGAGAAGTTGGAAGGCGCGGCGAGGCACTACAAGTATTTCGGCGCGGCGAAGAATTTACCCGGGGTGAAGGAGTTGTTTGAGAAGAAAGAAGAGGACGACGAGGAAGGGAAAGCGAGGAGGAAGAAACGGACGAAGACGGAGATGTTGAGGAGAGCGGACGCGAAGTATTTTGGGTTTAACGACGACGAGGAGGACGGGGATTTTTTGAAGAAGGAAAGAGAGGCGGAGATTGCGTTGAAGAGAGAAGCGGCGGAGAATTGGAAGGCGATGCAGCTGTTGAAAGCGGCGGATATGGGAGTAGAGGTGGATAAAGAGACTGGAGCGGCGTTGGTTGATGGTAGTGGTAGAAGAGAAGTTCGAGCGACGACGACGACAACAACGAGTAATAATGGTAAAAACGTAGACGTAGAAGAGCCGCCGAAGGCGTACGTGCCGCTTCCGGAGGATTCGGACATAGAAGCGCTGGTGATCGCCAAGAAAAAGCGAGAGTTGTTGGCGAAGTATCAATCGACCGATTTGACCGACGCGGAAGCAAACGCCAAGTCGCTTTTGAACAAGAGAGAATAATTGTTGTGCGTGTAAAATCAATCAAGAAAGTTTTTGTCTGTTAGAATATTATATTAGAGGTTTATGACAAAAGACCCAAGTATTTCCCAGCGCCAAGTAACGCAAACATAGCTAGTTTTTTAATATCCTCCACCGCGGAAGCCGCCGCCGCTTTGGACAAAGCCTCGTAGGCGAAAACACCCAAGACGAGCTCTTCGTCTTTACCCTCGCCGCCGCTCTTACTCTCTCTCGCCTTTTCGAGCATGCCGTTCAACACTTCATTTTGCGAATGAGCGACGTCTTTAGACACGGCTAACGTCGAGCACATTTCCAAAGCGTCGCGAGTGGTATCGTACGTCCACGTATCCAAAGGCGCGTTGGCGTGTTCGTCGAGGAAGTTTTTCGTGCACGCGACAAGTCTCGGAAAGGCAAAGTTTGCCACTCGAGCGCGATGCGTAAACGCAGCTTCGCTCCTCTTTTTCTCATCTTTGTATGAAGCGAAACGCGTCACATCGCACAATTGCGCATAACTTTCTAAAGCGACGTCGATGCGAGGCGCCGCGCATCCGCGCGCCAACGAACGCAAGAAGCGAAGAACGCATTCGTCTTCAGCAATGACAGAGTATCTGAGAACAACTTCACCGAGCGACATGACAGACGCAATCGTGAGGTCCGAGAACGTTTTCGCTTTTTTAGCCCTGCGAGAGACACTCTCGTCGTCCTCGTTCTGTTGTCCTTCTTCTCCATCGTCTTCTTCATCCAACATCGCTTCTTTGTCGTCGTCGTTATCGTCGTTAGAGCTCATAATTTCAACATTTTGTCCCAAAACAGTCTCAAACGCATCCGCGGTTGCCGACCAATCTGATTTTGCCGCCGCTTTCGCGGATATGCCGTTGTTCGAGGAAACCGCCGGTGAATTCAACGACGCGACGCCTCTTCTCGAAACCACCACGAGCGCTTGCAACGCAGTTTTTTGCATCAACACCGCGTTCCAGTTTTTCAATTGCTCGATATATTCCGCATCATCGTATTCTTCGTCTTCTACGTTGGCCCTTTGCGTTAGCGTCGCGTTCCATCGTCGCGCGAGCTTTGCGATTGCTGTCATCGCGAAGCCGTACGTCTCCGCTCTCGTTTCGTCGTTCGCAACCGTATCGTACATTTCATAGAAAGCTTCCATTCCAGCTTTGGCAAATGCCAAATCCGCGGGTGTTTGCGTCGACTGGCGCTCACCATAGCCCATGGAAGTTTTCAATAAAGCGTTGAACGTTTCCACGCACACTAACGTTCGAGTTTTACCTTCTTTCGATTTGGCGCACATGTACCGCATGGATTTGAGCGCGCGTTTCTGCGCGTCCCATTGAGCACCGTCGACTGGCTGCGCGTCCTCGGCAACGCACGGAGAATTAATCAACTGTTGTAACGCAAGAATAGCGCTTCGACAATCGGCGTCGTCGAACGAATCCGACTTACCATCGTACAAAGAACCGAAGAAAGTGGCGATTCCGACGCGCGTGTTTTGCGGAGATACCGATGGCGGCAACGTGGCTTTCTCCGTCGCCACGTGCAGCGCTTTCATCGCTTTCTTCCACAGCGGTCTCGGCATACCTTTCGTAGTCGATTCGTCTTGCTCTAACAAAACTGACAAAAAATTATCCAAAGCCGCACTTCCGAGTTCTTCGCAATCGGACAGGACCGAATCGACAAAGAACGAACACATCTCGTCAAAGTTTTTGTCAAAGTTTTCCACGGTAACGAGCAACGGTAACGTGTTTCGCAACACGTTTCCGAACAAAGAGGCGTGCATGTTCACTAAAGAGAAATCCCATTCGATTTTCAGTCCGTCCGGGTCCTCTATAGACGCCGCTTTTGCAATCTTCCGGCATTTGTCGAGGGTCGGGTACACAACCTTTTGCGCGCACTCTTTCAATTCGTTCTTACTCAACAACGAAGCTCTTGAAACGAACAACGTCGCGAAAGTTTGCACGGCTAAATCTCTCACTTCTACTCGACTATCGTCGAATCGTTCGCATAAATGGGAAATGACGGGTGAGATTGAAAAGTCCGCGAGACCATTTTTTGTGACTAAGTTCAATTTGACGCCATTTCTCGTGGGGGTCATTTTTTTAGACGCCCACGACTGCACATCTGTCGCACCTTCTGGGCGGTGGCAGACATCACTGAAATAATCAGCGACGGTCGACAAAGAATGCACCGCAGACAGTGCGACGTTGATTTCGTTCCTTTGGTGCGCGTAGCTCGAGAAGCATTCCGACACCTCTCCGTAATATGCTCTGTCGATGTGCGGCAAGCACTCTTTTTCGATCACTTTCACCGTGACGAAGGATTCAATCGTTAAATCGGCGTCACCTTCGTTCTCGGCTAATTTCGCGAGCGTGCTTAAAATAATAGGCCAGGAAGTTTTCAGTCTGTTCGCGCGCTTACTCGCGAGCGCGTTTGCGAGCGACAATGACAATTGCTTCCCTCGATAATCCACGGCTTCGTCGTACATCGTCCTAACGAACGTCGCCACACAACACTCGACGGTTTCAAATCCGACCGATTTGGCATATGCCACATTCTTCTCGTCGAGATCTAAATCGGTTTCGAGAACGTTGATGGCAATTTTTTCGTAAATTTCGTGCGCTTGCTCGCGAGGATTCCCTGTTTCCTCCAATATGGTTTTAAGAAAATGTTTCGCGCACGCGTCCCAAAACAAGGCAAACCTTCTCGACGCGTTGACTTCCATCACCGCGCGTAAACGCTCCAAGCTGCGCAAGCGAATGGATGTCATTGGTTTCTTTACTCCGTTACTTCTCGCGTTATTCTGTTCTGCTAAAGCTTTCTTCTTCGCAGAAGATAAAGCTTGTTTCTCCGCCAAGGCCCGAGCCTCTCGCAATTCCCGAATGTTTGCCTTGATCAAGGCATCCACCACGTGCATCAAATCGTCGTCGTCGTACGCATTCATGGCGTTGAACATATCTTGCGCGGCTTCCGAAAAGACGTAGAATTCTTCTTTGTATTCGTATTCAGTGTTTGTCCAGTTAGATGGTTTCAATCCATCTGGGACGTACTCTCGCACTCTCGATTTCATAGTCTTCTCCGCAACCCCTAACGTGCGTTCGAGAGACGCGATGGTTTCTAATACCATAAACCAAGAGTCTTCCAAGTGCCCGTTAGACGCGTCTACGATGTTGAATATAGCTCTTAAACTCAACGCATTCTTTACGGACAGCTTTGGAACGATATTTCCGTTATCGTCGAATTGCTTTTTGGGCATTTGCAAAGCAAAGTGACACAACGTGCCTAAAAACGCCTCTCTCGCGAGTTTGTGTTTGCATTTCACCGACGCTCGGCCGGCGTTTTGATATGCTTCCAATATGTATAAGCACGTGTCGTCGTTTTCGGCTAAGTCGAGAGTTAACGAAAACGTAGAGGCTAAGGTTTCCCAAACCGCGTCTAGCATTTTCTTGGCGGTTTGAAACTGTTTCGGCGATTCGTTCGAGTACATGACGCGTTCGATCGTTTGCGCTGCGTTTAACAAACCTTCGATGGCGATCGTTACTGCTCTGGTAATGTAAGCTTCCGTGTTTTCGAGGTCTGCGATTTCGTCGTGATCTTCTCCTCCGTCATCAAGATTATCTTCTGCGTCCTTTTTCGTCTTCTTTTTGGTCGAGATGGATAACTTTTGCATCTTCTTCTCGAATTCTTTCTGAACGGCGTCGTACACCGCGCCATGGGGTTTCGACGAAGAACTCATCGTCGGCTCCGAATTACTCGCGGATAAACCAGATTGTACTGTTCTCGCTTGAATCAAGCAAATGCTCGCTAACGGAGTCTCGGCGTTTGCGTCGTCCATTTTTGTCGGGTCGCAGTACGCGTCGTGTAAGAACGAGCAGATATCGTCATCGGAGCAGAAAAATCTCAAGACTTCCAACGAGGACGCTCGCAACCAAGCCGGCATTTCGCTTTCTAAAGAAGACATTAATCGAGCTAAAGATGTCTTTATGAACGCCTCGAATCCGTTGCCTCGACCTATTTTCACAATAATCTCTAAAGTTCGCAAAACGACGCGTCTTTGAGCAAAATCTGTCGTCTCCGCCGCGCAGAAAAATTTCTTTTCCAACGTCGCCTCGACGATTGGGCAGAAGCGTTCTTTCAACGTTTTCATCAACGTTTGGTTCTTTTGGAAGAGATCGAAATGAGACTCTACCAACGCGTTGCACAACTCTAAGCTCGCAATAGTCGCCACCGTGGACTCTTGCACGCGTTTATACTCGCAATCGATGGCACCCGATAAACAACCGTCCTCTTCGCTTCGACTCATGGTCACTAAATCCTCAAACGCTTTCTCGGCGACCCGCACGGCTTCTTTATTCTCCTTCTCTTTCGCCTCAACGAAAACAACCTCTAATATTCTCCTCGCGCTCGAAATCGCCTGACTGACCACCATTCCGCTCTCTTTCGCCGTCGCGCTCTTCTTCGCCAAATACATCCCCCTCGCGCACGCGCCCAGCGCGATCGAAACGCTCGCCTCGCTCACTCTCGGCACGTTCTTCCCGCTCTCCATCACCGCCGCCAAGCACTCCAACTGTTCCACCCACGTAAACGCGGTGGTATTGGTATGTTCCACCAAAAACGTCTCCGGCACTTGCGACGCTTTTTGCAAGCACTCCGCCAATCGATTCTTATGCACGCACTCCGCTCTTGCCAGTTTCGTTACGCCGGATAAACCGCGCGCGCACATCTCCGAGGACTCCTCGTTCGTAATCGCCAAGAGGAATAAATGTAACGCGTCCTGTATATAAAGGTGGTGTTACAAGAGATCAATAAGATATATTATATAAGGTCAGTTTTGTTTTTCGAGAGCGTCCTCCCGAGAGCGTCTCTCGTTCGCCCAAGCAGCAGCAAGCACAAAGCGCTTCTCCTTCTCTCTCGAATCCATTAATCCAATCACATCGGAGCGCGTTTCGCAGCGTTCGTACTGATAAAAAGAAGAGATCGAGCGCGACGGAAACGAAAATAGAAAAGCTTCGACATCATCGTCATCAAAGTTGTGGTCGTGTCGGTACCTCATTCTTTTCGAACCATTCCCGTTCGCTCGTGTGTCTCGCCACCGCGCGGATTTGAGAAAACACGGTTTCCCCGCACTCGCGTATTTCCGGTTGCGCGTTTACACTCGCTGCTCCAAAAAAACCGCCGAGAGGAGAAGAGGATCCTTTCGCGAGAAGCGAGATTTCTTTCACTTCGGGTTCGATCGACTGGTACAACGTCTCGTTGTTCGCCATTCTTTATAAAGTGCTCGTGTGAAGTGTTTTCTCGAGGAGAAAAGTGAGGCATTCGTCACACTTCTGCGCGGGTGTATTCACGACAAAACGTCTCTCTTTCTCTCTCTCTCTCCGCGTGTGTACCACCAAAACCTGTACCAAAACGACTTTAACATGACGGCGTCGTCCTTCTCTGAAGGAGGAAAAGGAGGAGAGGAAGGTAAAGAAGAAGAAGAAGAACGAGACGTGATGAGTCGAGCGGAGTTCGTGTCGAATCTCATAAAGGCGATGGAGATGTCCAAGAAAAGAAACGAGGAGGAGGAGGAGGAGAACGACAACGATTCAAAGACGAGAGCAAAGAAGTGCGCGAGAAAAATGCGATTCGATTACCCGCAAGTGACGAGGAAAGAACTGGAACGGTTGAGCGAAACGCTCGATAAAGATGGAACAGATTTGAGATTTGACTCGAAAGTGCTCGAGAATATCGCGCTCGGGGCGACGAAAGCAGATGATGCGAACAGCAATACGAACAGCACCGTTGATGGGGTTGGGAGTAAAGACGCGCACAGAAAGCTAGCGATTCAAGTTTTTGCGGAGTTTCCTTTGCGAATGATGGGAGACGACGAGACGGCGGCGAGGGAAGCGGAGGCGATTTTAGGGGAGGTGGATTTCAGCGAGGAGGAAGAAGCGGAGATGGATGAACCCGGGTTGGAGGATGTCGTGGCGTTTGCAGAGGAGAGTGGCGTCGAGAAAGCGACGACGGCTATAGAAAAGAACTCGAGTGAGTCTAAAAATGGGGGCGTCGCGGCGAAGGATGACGACTCGACGGACGACGACGACGACGCGGCGAATTGGCTCCCTCTGGAAATGAACGGGTTGAATACCACGAGCAACGGAGAGATGGAGACGCAACGAAGGCATGTCAGGACGTTCACGAGGATTGAAAAAGTGCAGTTTCTTTTACGGAAGTTGACGCCGGCGTTGATTGGCGCGGACGACTACTCGAGAGTTTCCGACGGCTCCGCGCCGTACGTTTCTAGAAAAACAACCGAAACGCTCACAAAACTGTTCGAGAACATCTCCGAGAAAATACAAAGTAGTGATAGAAAGAATAGCGGAGGAGATGAGATTCTGTTTTATCGTGAGATGCGTTCAGCTGCGATGAACTGTCTGCGCTCGAGATTTCTCGTGAGTCCGAACGATATCGTCGCGAACGAGTGTTTGAAACGAATTTTGAAATCGTTGCGATTCGGCGAATACGCGAAACGATCCGCTTTGGAGAAGAAAATGAACGGCGACGACGGCGCGAAAGAGGATGAGTTAGACTCGATGGCACTTTTAGCGCACTTGGCGGTTCGATTTGCGGAGAAAAACGCGCTCGGGGTGAACTTTTCAGTTTTCGGACAACTTGAGAAGAGCGCATCATCTTCGAGTAATTTATCGAACGCGAGAAGAGCGTTCGCGCCGCTCGTCGCGGATTCGCTTTTGGTTATTGCCACTCGATTCTGGAGTTTTGCCGGTACGGAGAAGGATAAAAAAGGCAACGACAGCATGACAAATGTCGACGAAGAAGACACCGCGTTGAACGCGTGTGCGCTGTTGTTATCGTACGTGTTCACAACGAGCGACGCGAACGCCGCCGACGGCATGATTTTGAATTCTGGGTGCATCGCTTCCCTGGCGGCGTATTTTTCTGCAAAAGGCGTCCTCAAAATAGAAGAAGAAGACAACGCGTCCTCTTACTTCGCACCTGGATCAGCCGCAGCGCGACGATGCATCAGTTTAGGCATCGCGTCTTCGAAAGCTACCAGAGAATACTTTTCGAAAGCGCCGATGTGCGTCGCGGCGTCCAAGTTGGATACCTTTGTAAACAGTTCGCACGGCGTCGTTTGGTCGCTCGCCGTCGACGCCGACGAAGAAGAAGCGGTGAAACGAATGAAGCATATCTCATCAACGCACGCAAACTCAATTGAAATGTTGAATACGATTTTGCTCGTTTCGGCGTGCTTCGCTTCGGCGAATACTAAAAACAACGCGTTGTGGCAGAGAAAGGGCGCGTTTCACCAAACGTTGGCGGAGATTTTAGCGTCCACGAAAGAGGTTGAAAAATGCCTCGTCGAAGACGCGAAACGAAGAATCGCCGAACGCAGAGGTCAAAACGAAAGGAAGCAAAACGATAGCGACGACGACGAAGATGATAAGAACACAGAATCGGTGAACGCTTCCTCTCTATCGGACGCTAAAATTGACCCAGAATTGGAAAAAGCGAGAGACATCGCGACTTTGTCGAGCAGAGTGTTAAAGGATCTCGTCGCGGCGAGCACTTTGGGGGACGTCGCTGCCATTCGAAAGAGCGATTAGTTGTGGTAGAAGTAGTTGTAGTAGTAGTAGTAGGGTAGTAGTAGTAGTACGTAGAGTAGCAATGATTCAATATTTATGACAAAATGTTTTATTTGATCTTTAGCCGGTGATGAGCGGAACTTGTTCCTCCTTATCTTTCTTCTTCCTCGAGCCGATAGATCCGTCGTCGCCACCTTGTCCCTGTTGTTGTTGTTCCGGACCTTCTTCAACTTTTCTCTTCGGTTCAAATTGGTACACGGAGTAAATCACGTTTCTTCGGATTTGCGCCATCATCTCGACGAACAAGTTGTAACCTTCCAACTTATATTCGATGAGCGGATCTTTCTGTGCGTAGCCTCTTAAGCCGACCGCTTGTTGCACAAACTTGATGGCTTGCAAGTGTTCTTTCCACAAGTTATCGGTTTGGCTCAAAACGAAGTATCTTTCCGCCTCGGTCATCAACCCAGGTTGTAACGCTTCAATTTCGCCTCTCTTTTGCAAGTAGGCGTCCTTGCCTCTCTTGACCAAATAGTTCCGCAAGCCTTCGACGCCGCCTTTGCTCGCCTCTGCACGCAAAACGTCCTCGGTCAAATCGTTCATGAGTTTGCAATATTGCGCGCATTTGCTGGCCAAACCGTCCAACGGCCACTCGGCGACTGGAACGGACGTGTCGATGTTCGCTTTGACGATATCGTCGATAGTTTTTTCGCTGTATTCGAGCATGACTTCTTTCAACTTGTCGTCGCTCGATTTCAATGCTTTTCTTCTCTCAAAATATACTTTTTCTCTTTGCGAGTTCAACACTTGATCGTAATCGAAGAGTTGTTTACGGATGTCGTAAAAGTACGTCTCGACTTTGGTTTGCGCGGAATCGAGGGAGGCGGTGAGCATGCCAGACTCAATCGGCATGTCTTCCACGCGGAACATGGACATCATGTTTTGAATCTTATCGCCGCCAAAGATGCGGAACAAATTATCCTCGAGCGATAGAAAGTACCTCGTGGAGCCTGGATCGCCTTGACGACCGGAACGACCGCGCAACTGGTTATCAACGCGTCGGGATTCGTGACGTTCGGTACCGACGACGTGTAAACCGCCGAGCTGCAACACTTCCTCTTTCTCCTTTTTCGTAAACGTTTCAAATTCACCTTCGATTTTCGTAAACGCGTCGCGAATGGCCAAGAAAGCCTCGTCGTCCGTCGGACCTTTTTCGCACGCGAAGGATAATCGGTCTTCGGCTTCCAAGATTTCCAAGGAGCGTTCGCCCCAATTCGCGATGGCTTTCTCAACCGCGTTCGCCAGAGCCGCCGAAGCTTCGCTGGAAATATCGCACGGATATAACCCGTCTTTCACTTTCCATTTGTTCTCCTTGGCTTTACCTAAATTGCCCTTCTTTTCAAACGCGAGGTCGCCGTCTTCCGGTTTTACGATTTTTGGCAACAAAGCTTCGCGGACGCGTAATCTCGCCATGAACTCGGCGTTACCGCCGAGCAAAATATCCGTACCGCGACCCGCCATGTTCGTCGCGATGGTTACCGCGCCTTTACGACCGGATTGAGCGACAATTTCAGATTCACGTTCGACATTTTCTGGTTTCGCGTTTAGCAGTTCGTACGCGATGCCGTCTTCATCCAACAATCGAGCAATCGCTTCGGAACGTTCCACGGACGTCGTGCCGACAAGCACCGGTCGTCCTTTCTTGTGCATTCTCGCGATCTCTCTTCTCACGGCGTTCCATTTCCCACTTTCCGATCGAAATACGACATCCGTCGCGTCTTCTCTCGAGACCGATCTGTTCGTTGGCACGACTTGAACGGACAAATCGTAAATTTTATCGAATTCTGTCAATTCTGTTTCCGCGGTACCGGTCATGCCGCCGAGTTTCGGAAAGGTTCGGAAAAACGCCTGGTACGTCACCGAGGCAATCGTGACGGTTTCATTTTGAATCGTCACGCCTTCCTTGGCTTCAACGGCTTGATGCAAACCGTCCGACCATCGTCTGCCTTGCATCGTTCTCCCGGTGAATTCATCGACGATAATAATTTCTTGCCCTCGTACGATGTAGTTCACGTCCTTCAATTGCAACTCTTTCGCTTTAATCGCGTTGATGATGTACAACGCCCACTGTGTTCTCGGATCGTACAAATCGTCCACGTCCAACAAATCCTCCGCGGCTTCGTAACCTTCCTCGGTCAATTGTACGCTTTTTTGCTTCTCGTCCACGGTGTAATGCACGCTCTTTTGAAACGCGTCCGCGATTTTCGCCGCTTGGACGTACCTCTCCGACGGCTTATCCGCCACCCCGGAAATAATCAGCGGCGTTCTCGCCTCGTCGATCAAAATGGAATCCACTTCGTCGATGATGCAAAAGTTAAATTCTCTCAGCACCAAATCTTCTGGAACTTGCGCCAAGTTATCTCTCAAGTAATCAAACCCGAGCTCCGAGTTCGTCACGTACGTCACGTCCTTCGAATACCCGCTCCTCCTCTCTTGCTCGCTCATGTTCGCTTGAATCAACCCGACGGAAAGACCTAAAAACTTGTGAATCTGGCCAATCCACTCCATATCTCTCTTCGCCAAATAGTCGTTCACGGTGACCACGTGCACGCCTTTCCCGCTCAGCGCGTTCAAGTACGCCGGCAACGCCGACACGAGCGTCTTCCCTTCCCCCGTTCGCATCTCCGCGATTTGCCCTTCGTGCAAAATCACCCCGCCAATCACTTGCACGTCGAACGGTCTCAACCCTAAAACTCTCTTCGACGCTTCCCTGACCGTCGCGAATGCTTCCGGTAAGAGCTGGTCCAAACTCTCCTTCCCGTTCGCGAGTCTCTGGCGAAACTTCTCCGTTTGCCCTCTTAATTCCTCATCCGTCATCGATGAAATCGATTGTTCCAATTGGTTCACTTTTTGAACGATCGGTTGGTATCGCTCTTTCGTCTTCATCGCTGGGTCCGTTTGGAACGGGTTTTTCAAGGTGAACTTCTCGAACATCGCTTCCGTTTTAAGAAAAGAAACTCGTCGTCGTCCTCGTCGTCCTTCGGGGAAGAATGACGTCCTCCTTCCGCTCAAATCATTCGTCATCTTTCTACCACTTAAAAGACTTCCTCCGTGATTTCTTCCTCCTCCTCTCAAAACAGAAGAAGAAGATGATGACGACAGAAAGCTCGAAACGCTCATTTTTCTCTCTCTTTCTGTCTCACGTGTGTGTTGTGTGTCCGTGTGTGTAAAAAGAGTTCTGAGGAAAAGCGAGAGATTTTATCCAAAATTCCTCTTTGTGTCTGAGACCCTAAATAATACCCTAAACAATTTTCAAGCGCGATTTTTTCTCCTCCGTCTCGTCGTCCGTCACTCTGAACGTGCGAACGAGACCCATGACGACCACGGCAGCGACGAGATCGATTCCTTCGTTTCAACGTTGGTGTCGTCCTTGTTTTTGTTCCTCTTCGGGGCTTTTTATCAAGAAGAAGCGTTTGAATGCTACTCGTACCGCTTCTTTTTCTTCGTCTGCTTCCCGTCGTCGCGTGCTTTCCTCGAGAGGAGGAGCGAAGCATCATCGTCGCGCTGTCGGTGCGTTCGTTGGAGCGTCTTTAACGAACGACGAGGAGACAGAGGACGACAACAACAACAACGACGACGACGACAACAACACGTTTTCGTTGATAAACGAGGGAGAACTGTCGGACGCGTTAGAACTCGAGTTCGAAAATCCAGGCTTTGAGGTGTTCAAAGACTACGACGTCGCCTCGGACGAAGAGGAGATGCGGTTTCAACGAACGCTGATGATTTTGGAAAAGTATCACCTCGAATTCGCGTTGTTTTTACCGAAGAGTACGAACATCGGGATGTACGTGTACACGCAGATACGAGAGATGTCGGAATATAATCGAGGAAGGTTACTGTGGTCGATGACGTCGAGAGGGATTGAAAACGCGTGGTTGATTAGCGGGGAAGGGTACAAGTTGAGCGCGATTGAACGAGACGCGGTGGCGGGGAGGAGGATGACGGCGAGAGGCGACATCGAGGAGGCGTTGGAGGAGTACGGGTTTGTGGATGAAGACGAGGACGATGGAAGAGACGAGGAGGAGGAGGAGAGCGTGGATGAGGACGAGTATAGTTTAGAGGATGATGAAAAGGATAAAAAATACAACGCCGTCGTGTACGAAGGCAGAGCGGCGAACATTCCGAGCAAATGGTTGAATCGATTTCAAAAAGTTTTTTATAAAGCGCCTCGCGACGCGCGGTTCGCGAAGGACGACCCGTATCAACCGGTCACTTTTCGAGGACGCGTTCCGTTGAGAGGATTAGGCAAGCACGTCTTACGAGACAAGTTGCCGCTGTATTTTTCAACCTCCGACGCGAACATTTCCTCCGATCGAATGAAAATTGAAAACACGATGGAGTACGTCGACCCGTTGGCGTTGCATTACTCCGCGGAGTATTTAAAGTTTCGAGCGCCTGGAGAGGTGTCTGATTTGACCGGTAAGATGGATACGAGGGAGCGAAAAACGTCTCTACCGATAAAGTGGCCGCCGGTGGTGGCAAATTTCTTCCCGTTCGACATTTTGACCGATTACGTGCGGCCGCTCGGACCGGGCGTTCTCGTCGGGAACGGATTTCGCGGCGATTCGCAAACGACGTTTTTAAAGTTTCTTCTCGTTCGCGGGGACTATCTGGACGCGGAAAGGAAGGGTCCAAAGCTGATCAAACTGGAAAAGTAGTGCTACGCTTCAATGGAATACATTTGTAAAATACAATAACCGGTTATATTTAGCCACTAAAGAATCCGCTCTTACTATCTTTTCTATTCTTCGCTAATCGTTTATTCGCCAGCGTCGGCAACGTCGCCGCTTTACACGTTTGCTTCACCGACATCGCTTTCGCCTTGGGACTCTTATTCGCGCCTTCCGGAGCGTGGTTCACGTAAAAGCCTTTGTGCACGTGGTGAATCAACTTCGTGTTTCGAGACTCGATGTTATCTCTTCTCGTTTTCATGTTCGTTGAGCTTCTCGTTCCGCTCGTCCTACTCGCGCCGACGTGGTATCGAAACTGCATGATTTGCAGAGCGACTTCTCTGTTGTTTCTCCACAAGCGAATACCGTATTCGTAATCGAAACCGATGCCAGGGTCGCCTCGGCAGGAGTAACTGTCGTGAAACATCCCGGAGGATAAGAATGCGTCTCGTTTTAAAACAAACGGACCGATGTTTGCCCACGAGACAAACATAAACGGTCTGCCTTTGGAATCGTAATACGGGATTTGTTTCACGTGTCGCCCTCTTTGCTTTCCCCACCGTCCAGTATCTGGCCCGCCTTGAATCTGGCCTACTAAACCGGCAATCAACGCCAACTTTTTGTGCTCGTAAAAGTTATCCTCGGCTTGGATTAACCAGTTCGGCTCCGTCGGAGGTAAATCGTCGTCTTGAATCACGGCGACGATTTGCGCTCGAGACATGAGTGCCAATCGATTGTACCCGCGAATCTCGTGGACATTCCCAGCGCAAACTATCGCGTGTGGAATTTGCTTCAAAGCTTCGTGCCACTCCTGGATTTCCGTGGCCGAATCGTCGTTGATTAAAACTTCAACCGCGAAATTATATTTAATCGCATACCCGGCCAATTGCGTGGCTATTTTCTGTACCAAATTTGGCCTCTTGAAGTACTGCACCGCGAACGAGACGCGCGGGTGGACGTCAGCTTTGCTCGTCGGCGTGCTACTACTACTGCTACCGCTGCTGCTACTACTACTACTATCTACCGCTCTTAATCGTTTCAAAACGGTCGTTTTCAACTCCATCGGTGTTTCTTCGCGTACGTTCCCGGCGTTCTCCACAAATCGCACTTTCGCCGCCAACGCTCCAGAAACTAACCGCTCCAACATGACGCCATCGTCATTCTTGTTATTCCCACTTTCGCTCTTCACGATGACTATCCTCTCTAACGGTTCGTTCCTATAACTGGCTAAGTTGTTCGTAAACCCGCCTTGTTTCCGAATCATCGCAATCAACGCGTTGATTCCATCCTCTCCGTTATCTTTCGAAGAAGAAGAAGAAGACTTTAATCCGTCGCCGTTCACCAGCACCTCGCAATCTTTCCCTTCATCTCCATCCATCGCATCGATGCTATTCAAAACGTTCAGCAACTCCCCGACGTCCTCAATCTCTCTCGAAATCACAAAACTCACCCTGGGTTGATCGAAACTCTCGCACTTCCAACTCCCGCATTTACACTGCAACTTGTCGCCTTTCAGCAAAACTCTCGGCAACGACGCGTAATCCAATCCAGACGTATCTGCGGATTCCGAGACGTCGTCGTCCTCCCGCGTTTTCTCCGAGCCAAATCTCGATAACGATAAAGACGACTCGTGCGAGCTCTTCTCTTCCAACCGCGCTTCGTCTTCGCTCTCTTCGCGCCTCGCGTACGTGATCATCCCCACCTCCTCCTTTTGATGATTCGTATTCAAACCATCGCGATAATAATCCAGCCTATTCGTCCCGGTTTGAAAGATGTATTTTTGCTGTTGCTCTTTGATGACCCGCGGGAACGTTCGGGCGAAGAAATGCGCCAAAAGTAACAGGACACACAGGAGGAAGGACACTTTTGAAATCGTCGTTCGCTGTGTTGTCGTAAAAGGTCCTCGCTGATGATGACGACACCACCAACGCGACGTCGAAATCGTCGGGGCCATACTTCGCTCTCTTTTGAGCGTTCTCGTTCGCGATGAAACCTTTCTCTCTCTCTCTCTTTATCCCCTCGTCGTTTCCGGCTCCCCTCGCCGGTAGGGAAACCCGAGCGGCGAGAGAGAAATCTCGCACCAAAGAGAAAGAGAGAGAAAGAGTTCGCGCGCGTACACAGTCGCTCCTCCGTCTCCCTCTCTCTCTCTCTCTCTCTGCGGTCTCTCTCCACCTCTCAACGCGAGACAAATACCGGAAGAAAGTAAGAGAGAGAGAGAGAATAAATGCGCGCGTTCTTTATGAAGAAAACGAAGTCCAAAACCGCAGACTTTCCCCACGCGCACAAAGGGAAAAACAACAACAACAACGAGAAAGAGAGAAGAGTATGTCTTTACTAAAAGTATTCACGCGACGAACTTGGAAAGGAGGACGAGGACCTTTAGCGACGTCTCCTCGCGCGCCTTCGTCTCCGTCTTCTTCTTCTTCTCAAAGTTCTTCGCGCGGAGGAAACGGCGTCGGGAAATCATCATCATCGTCGCATCGCCGATGGGATGACGACGACGACGGGAAGGAGATAAGAAGAGGAAAACGCTTTGGAACTTTCGCGAGCAAAGGAGCGGGCTTTGAACGAACGACGACGAGAAAACCAACACAAACGACGACGGGAAGAGGCGAGGACAAAATCGACGACTCCGAGACGATGACGAGAGGGAGGTTCTTTTCCGCGTACGCGGACGTGTTGGAAAAAAACCCATCGTCGTCGGCGTCATCCAACACCAATGGTAGAAATGGTGGATTGCGACAAAAATCAAAGTACGAAAACATTCTCGTCCCGGATCCATTCTCGCTGGTACAAAAAGAGTTACAATTTATCTCGGACAGAATGAGAGTGGCGGTGCAAACGGATTTACCGGCTCTGGCGAACGCGGCGGAGTATTTTTTCAAGTACGGCGCGGAAGGGAAGCGGATGCGACCGACGGTGTTGTTGCTGATGGCGAGCGCGTTGAGTCCGGTTTCTAACTCCGGTGATGTTGTCAGGGGGGGAGGAGAAGATGTCGGAAGGCGGATGTCTTCTGGAGATGCGTTCTCCTCGTCATCATTTCGTAGTAGCAGAAATAGCGCAGAAGAAGAAACGGTAGATTTGTCGCCGGCGCACGAGGTGCCGAGCGATAACAGACAGAGACAGAGAAGATTAGCGGAGATTACGGAGTTAATTCACGTGGCGAGTTTATTGCACGACGATGTTTTGGACGGGTCGGCAACGAGGAGAGGTTTACGAGCTTTGAATTTAGAGGTTGGGAATAAGTTGGCGATTTTAGCGGGAGATTTCTTACTCGCGAGAGCGTCGGTAACTTTGGCGAGTTTGCGCAACGTAGAAGTGATTGAGTTATTGAGTCGCGTTTTGGAACATTTAGTGAAAGGAGAAGTGATGCAAATGACGCAAGCAAAGGACGAAGATGAAAGGAGTGGGAGTGGTTCTTCCTCTTCCTCCTCCTCCTCCTCTTCTTCTTCGTCGTCGTCTATCGAGCGGTACATTGAGAAATCGTATTATAAAACCGCCTCTTTGATAGGTAACAGCGCTAAAGCGGTGGCGTTGTTAGGCGGTCACAGCTCAGAAACTTCAGAAATTGCAGAGAGATTCGGAAGACACCTAGGTTTAGCGTTTCAGTTCCGCGACGATGTGCTCGATTACATCGGAGATTCGAGTTTGCTCGGGAAACCAACTCTAGGGGATTTGAGGGAAGGTATCGCCACCGCGCCAGTTTTGTTCGCCGCTGAGAAGTTCCCGGAGTTGCACTCGTTGATCAAACGTCGCTTCAAAGAGATTGGCGACGTCGAACGCGCGGCGAAGCTTGTCTTCGAAAGCGATGGTATTGAAATGGCTTCGGATTTGGCCAACGAACACCGAAATTTAGCCTTGGATGCGTTGGAAGAATTGCCTGATATCGATTGCGAGTTTGCGAATACCTGCAGAGCGGCGCTTAGAGAGATTACGAACAGAGCGGTGGACAGGAAGAAATAATATTATGCATTGTTTTCGCGTGCGGCTGCTGCTATTATTATCATATTGTCTAAAAATTAGTCTATTGTATCTGCAGTTGTTTTTTGTATTTTATATCGAGCATCCCATGTTTCCTTCAATCACGTGCGCTTTCAAAGACTCCGCGTATAAAATTTCCGGATCGTTTGGTCTCGCTTTGTTCATTTTCGTTTGCAACGCCATGAACAAAGTGCAACTTTCCTCGTAAACTTCATGTTCCGAACGCAAGTTGTTATTTCTTTTAAACGAACATAACGCCTCCTTCACTTCCTCGAGATCTTCCAGCAAAATCCCTGGGGCGAGAGTCACCACGTGCGCGACCGAACCACTCCTAAACACGTCTCTACATTTCGCTACTCGCATAATTAACTCGTTCGTATCCACTTCAAACAGCCTTGGCTCCTTATGCATAAACAGTGGCACGTCTAAAAAAGGAAACACTCGATCGAGCGCTAACAATTTCGCCTCCAATCTTCCCGGCGTTCTATATATTGAATCTCTCGCGCTTTTCGTTAAAATCTGACGGCATCGGTTGCTCCCTCCCCAGAGATTCCAGAACCGAGCGATAATATCCCCTTCTCTCGTGGATGTGCCTTTTAAAGTCCCTTGCACCGCATATTTTGCATTCCCGCCTTCCGTTCTCCCGTCCCTGGACATCCTCGCGGTGTCGTTATTCTCGCTTTTACCGCTCGCCACATTTTGCATCATCGTCTGCGATAACTTCGCCACAGCCTCTCTCGCTTTCAAAACGGCTCGTTTCTTCTGTTCTGTGTACATTTTATTTCGTTCTCTTTTCATCCTCGCGATGTCTTCCTCGCTCAACACCAACCTCTCCGGCGTCGTCTTCGCGATATCCACGAGCGAGTCTCCTTCGTCACCAGCACTGAGCAACACCAAAGTCCAACCCAATTGTCTCGCATCCATCCCGAGCACTTCCGGGCACGTCAAAATCAACTCCGCGAACCCCTCTTCCTCGCCGACCAGTGGCACCAACAAGGGTTCCAGCAAACGGAACTGATTTTCGCGAAACTGCACGTCTCGAAACCGTTCGTCCTTTCGCTCGAACGCGAGCGTTTTCTCGTTCGAGTTCCAACTCGTTTCGAAATTGCGAAACCGAATGACTTCACCGATGGCGCCAACTTTCACGCGCTGGTTGGAAATATTCCTCCTTTTATTCCTGTTGTTGTTGTTGTTGTTAGTATTCTCGTCGTCCCTCCTCCTCCTCCTCGCGAGATCGATCGAGCCGGCGGTGGATCGAGACGAGGCCGCAGCGCTCATCGTGTTTCCTCTTCTTTTCTTTTGTGGATAAAATGGAAAAACAAACCATCGCATCATCACTAAAACAAACGCGCGGTTCGGCGGTTTGATGTCACCACCGTCATCGTTACGATCTCACTCGCTTTCCCTGTACCGCAAAATCTACCGAGCCGCGGCGTTATTCCCGACCGAATCTCGAACTTTATTCGTTCGCGACCGGTTACAGCGAGCGTACCGGGAAAAGACAACTCCGGGAAAAGAAGACCACCAAGAACGGGTTCGTTTGGCGGAAATTCAACTGGAAACGATACTCGTGCAAAGCGAACACCTGAGAAAAGTGTTCGAGGACGAACGCGTGCACGCGAGGTTTTGATTTTTTATAGTGGCGTGTGAAGAGGAGGAGGATACTCGAGAAACGAACGCGCGGGGATGATGCGTTTTGATGATGATGATGATGATGCTGGGAGGAAGACCAACACCAACACCAACACCAAGAGCGGTTGTTCTACTTCATCTTGCGCGGAACTGTTGGTGTACGACTTCGACGGAACCTTGGCAAATACGCCGACACCTCGCGAAGGCAAAATCATGTACGAGAACAAAATCGGACAAGCGTGGCCGCACGTTGGGTGGTGGGGGAGACAAGAGAGCTTGGAGCCGCCTTTAGAGGTCGGTCCCGGACCGGCGTGGGCGAGTTACGTAGAGAACCGAACGCGGACGGATTGCGTGCGAATTATGATGACGGGGAGAGTTGAGAAGCTGAGCAGGAGAGTGACGGAGTGCTTGCGCATGTTGGAAGGCGCGACCGAGACTTTGTGTTTTCACGAGTTAGTTTTTAAGAAAGGGAACGGGGATACGTTGGAGTATAAGTGCGAGGAGTTGCGGAGGATGGTGCGAGCGTACGGGCCGAAGAAGGTGAGGATTTGGGAAGACAGGGTGAAACACGCGGAAGGATTTAGAGAGTTCGGGAAGAGGGAGTTCGCAGAGATTGTTTTCGAGGTGACGCTCGTCGAACCGTCGAACGATTACTAGACAATAATAACAAGTGTAATACCGGTAGTATCTATGTACTAAGCATCTAAAAACGACTAAAACTAACTACTGCGTTGTTTTTCTAGCACGCGCATCGCCGCATCACTTGTCCACTCTTTCGACCACGCCTCTCGCCGTCTCGGAACGCCTTGGAACATTTCCGAGTATTCCATCAAGCAGTTGTCGATGAACGCTTGCGGGTCTTGCGAGAAGCTCAGCAAATACGCTCTTCGTTTTCTCGCGAAATCGATAAAGTTGGAGTCTTGGAATATTCTCTGCTCCAACTCTTCCGGTTCGTTCGTGGCAGCGGAATACTTCGTCACCGCGCTGTTCTGGCCAACCGCCGCGGGCGGTAAAGTTTCGACGTTCACGTCGTAACAATCGCAATGTGCTGGAGACGGGCCGTACGGACGGACTTTATATTCGAACACTAACGGCTCCGAGATTTTCGGCATGTGCGTTCGCGACGTGCACGCAATGCACACGGATCTAAACGGCACGACGTCGCCCACTTTTTTCTCCTTGAACAAAGGGTTCTTTTCGCACAACTCAAGGAACGTCTCGTCCAATTCAACCATCGATTGGTCTTTTTCCGAGACTAACTCCAACGCTTTACATCGACTCCACAACGCGTACACCACTCGCCCAGCGCTCTCTTCCTCTTTCCCCACGACGTCGGCTAACATTCCGCTCAATTGAAACTTTGGCGGATCGTTCCTTAAGTGTATTTCACATCTCACTCTCATAGAATCTTTCGCCCCGGGAACGGTAATCGTGAACCCATCTTTCGGAACCCCGCATTCCTTACGTTCCCACGCGACGCTCTTCACCAACTTTCCATTTTGTTGTTCGTCGTACACGTCAATCTTCATCCGTTCGATAAAGTGCGAAAACTTCAGCCCTCCTCCTCCTCCTCCCGACGACAACACCTCCCTCGCGTCCACTTCCGCGTCTCGCTCGTTCACCACGCGTCCTTGCACGTGAAACGTCCACTTCTTTTCCGTCCCGTCGCAGTTAAACGAACGAGGAGGAGGAGGAGGAGGAGGCGCTTCGTTTGACTTCTTTTCCGCGACGGCCGCCGTCGTCGCCGCGATCCCACCCGGGACGACTCCGACGCCGTCGTCTTTCTTTTTCCCGAACGTAAACTTCAACACTTTCTTCGTCTTCCCTGTCGCCTGCAACGAGTTCTCCTCGCCTTCGTTGTTGTTATTTACTTGGTCGTTGTTGTGCGTGTTGAACAGATACACTCTCAGAACTCTCCTCTGTTTTTCGTGCATGCCGGAGGATTCGATCATCTCCGCGCGTTTCCTCGAGAGCACGCACTCCACGTTCCGTTCGATATCCACCGATATATTCGCGACGGAGGATTTTCGTACGGTTGGTGGGAAGTGCGCGTGTGCTTTCCCTCCTCCTGATGGGTTTCCGAAACCAGTATTCGTCGTCGCGTTTCCTCCTCCCGAAGACGAGGAAACTGCGACGCCGTTCCTCCGGTAGCTGTTGAACACGTTTTGCTCGTACGCGTGTTGTTGCTGCTGCAAAAGTCGAGCGGCGCGTTGTTTCGCTTTCGTTAACGGTGCGCTCGGCATCGTTCTGAGTGCTATTCGTAGTAGTCTGCGTGTCGAATAAACCCGCGCAGAAGTGGCGAGAATTCCTCACTTTTAGGGAAAACACGAACACCAAAATGAACAATCTGTTCGCGAACCCAGACGACCCGAACATGCTCGAGCACATCGAGGAACGGTTGTCGAGCGGGAGGACGACGTGTTGCCAGTGGTACGATATATTCCTTTCGTCCGTTCTCTTTCTTTCTTCGTTACAAACTTCTTCTTAAACGAATCGCTTTTTGTTCTCTGCGCTGCTGACACGATGGATGTTTGAATTTCCAATAATAAACATACGATGCGAAACAGGAACCGACGAGGGAACGTCCTCGCCGCGGGGACGACGAAAGGGACGATCGTTTTGTGGTGCTTCGACACGCGGGCGGTCGTGAGAGAGTTTCGAAACAACAACCACTCGGAGGAAAGAAGGAGGCGAAGGAAAGAGAATTCTCCTCAGTCTGCTGCTGTGGGAGAAGAGGAAGAGGAAGAGGAGGAAGAGGTTTCTTTCCCCATCCGGTGTTTGTGCTGGAGACGAGATAACCGGAAAATCGCGGCCGGGGATGCCAACGGGCACGTATTAATCTGGGACGTTCTATCTGGGGAGCTGGAGACTCGCATGACGGACATCGGCACTTTGAATAACATCGAGTTTACGAAAGATTTCAAGGCGTTGTTGTTCTCGCCGGCGGGGTTTAAAGCGCCGATGTTTCGCGCGATTTCGAAGAGAAGTGGAACGATGTGGCCGGATACCGTGGTGCCGTTACCGGGAGGGTCCTTGGATGAAGCGGACGTGCACGGGTGTCCGGCGATATTGACGAGGAGCGGGAATTTTTGCGTCTACGCGACGACGGGAGGCGGGTTGTGCGTGGCGAGATTGAAAGAGGACGGGGAAGGCGCGCAGATGAGGAGAGGGTGGAAGTTGGTGCAAACGATAGAGTTGGTGGCGAAAGATGCGAAAATGGTAAAACGTTTGGAGCTGTCCAGGGATGGGAAGACTTTGTTGGTGGTGTCGTTTTCGAAATGTATCGTCGCCTTTGACGTGGTAGGGGACGTGGAGGACAAAAAACGGAATAAAGAGAAAGAAGATTTGAAGAATGATGATAACAACAACGATGATACTGGTTTAGAGACGACCGTTTTGAAGAACAGGCGTCAGTTTGAGAACGAACACAGTCAATCTTCTTGGGAATCCGCCTGCGTGGCTTTTGATAATAAATTCGTTTACGCCGCCTCCTCTACGGCGTCGCACGAGGTGCACTGTTGGAATTTGAAGACGTTGGAGTTGACGAGAGTTTTAGAAGGGCCAAACGAGGCAAAAGGATTGATCCGATCGTGTTATCATCCGAAACGACCTTTAATGATCGGCGTTGGTGCGAATGGGATCATGTACGTGTGGGCGAAAGTGTACGAGGAGTCGTGGACGGCGTTTCAACCGGATTTCCAAGAGTTGAAGGAAAATCGAGAATACATCGAACGCGAGGATGAGTTTGATATCAAAGACGAGGAAGAAAATAACGATGGAACCAGAAAGGAAAAGAAGCCGAACGTGACGTATCTTGATGACGCGTCGAGTTTGACCTTTGCGGATTTAAAGTTGTGGGACACGGATTTGTCAGCCTATTGGACGGACGCGGACGAGGACGTCATGCACGATTTGCCCGTGGAGGTTATCGTCGATTACGAGCTCCAAGCGCAGATGGAAGAGAAGAAGAAGAAGTGGGAGAGGAAGCAAGCGCTGAAAGCGGAGAAGAAGAAAAAGGAGGCAGAGGAAAAGGAAACGGAGAAAAACGGAGGAAAAGGAAAAGAGCGAGAAGACGATGGAGACGAGAACGCGAAGAAGCAAAAAATGGACGACGCTAAAAACGAGGGAAGGGACGGCGCCGCTAAGATGGAAGAAGACGACATTATTAACGATGATGATAAAGAGAAAGATTGATGACGTGTAGAATTATACATAGGCTGATACTAGTAGTAGTGATAGTAGTAATAGTAAAAGTAATAGTGAATAATGAATAAAATTTACCCTGTAGTCTATTTACAGTATGCGAACTTGTGAAAACTAAGTACAAAAATGTTACGACGCCTTCCTCAACCAAACACCCTCCTCAAAATGGAACTCCCTCCTCTTTCTCTCTCTCTTTCTCTCTTCTTTTTTATCACGCCTTTCGCGACGATTTTTTCTTCCCGTCGCCGCTATCGTCGTTGTTATCGTCTTTCGAACGCTTCTTGCTCTTCTTCTCTTTCTTCTCCTCGTCCGAGAAGGATTTATCGGCATCCTTTTCTTGCGCCGGCTTCGCATTCATGCCGCTCGTCACGTTTCTCTTCGCGCCGCCTTTACCCAACTCTACGGCGTTGACTTGCGCGGCAAACTTCAACGAGCACGACGTCTCTTCGCTCGAGTCGTCGTCTGGACTGACGTTGACGAACATCAACGTCTTCCCGTCACCGCCTAAACAGGGCGCTAACAAATACGTTAATTTCGAGTTGCGGTACGGAACGTGTTTCGCTTTGCTGCCGAGCGCGGCAAACACGTCACCTAACGACGATAAGCTCTTGTTAATCGCGCACGCTTCCTTCAAGCGGTCACCACTGGCACCAGATCTAGCCACGCGTTCACTACCGGCCAAATCGACGAGGTTCAAAGCGCCAGATAACGTCGAGCCGCTCGCGGCGTGTACGCCCGAGACGTGTAAAATGAAAATCGTGTGCGAACGAGACGAGTGCGCGTTCATTTGCGTCGCCTCGACTTTACGCGCGGCCGCAGCTTTACGCACCAACACGTGCGCTTGCTCCACGGACTCGACAATTTCGGTGTTGACCCCAGAAATAGTCGTGGACCCGTTCTCGTGGATAATTTTGTGAGCCTCGGAGTGGCCGGCGCCGGGCGCGAGCAAATCGCGAATGGTTTCGTTGTAAATCTCGACGTACGACGCCTTCATTTTATACGACCAACCTTTCACTTCGTTCACTTTAGACGCCTCGACTACTTTTTCAACCGCTCTCGGGATGATACCTCTCGAACTGTCGTCGGATCCACCAAGCATGGTGTGCGTTTTACCGCTTCCGGTTTGACCGTAAGAAAACAAGCACACTTTGTAGCCATCTAAAGCGGATTGAACTAAACCAGAAACTTCTCCAAAGACTTCTTCTTGCGTGGACTCTGGCCCAAACGCGCGATCGAAAGAAAACGCGGAGGATTTCTTCGGACCCACCTGTAAGTTGACGCTCGTCGTGTCCGGCAAAGTCTCTACGCACGGCGTCGCGGCGTCGTTGCCGGATGGTCGAACGCGGCAAAAGACGCGCACGTTACCGCGTAACTCTTGAATTTGGTTGAACATCTGTCGCCTCAAAGCTTCGGCGTCTAACAATTCACCCTCGAGCTCGGCAATTCTTTGCGTTTTTTCTTCGGCGAGCTTTCGAAGTTCATCCGCAGCCATGGCGTCCATTTTCGCGTTCTCCATCGCTTTCGCTTGCTCGACGAGCTTTCTCGTCAACGCTGCACCGGCCGAGTTGCCACCTTTTCCGTCTTTCTCTTCCTCCTCTAAGAGAGCTTGCGCTTCTTTCATGGCGTCTAACTCGTTCGTGAGCGATTTCAACTCCTTTTTCGACTCCTTGAGCTCAAATTTCAAGTTTTCAATCTCCGCCGCTTTCTCCGCGTCCAAGGATTTCAACGATTTTTCGAGCTTCCCGACTTCTTTCTGCTCGTTCTCGAGTTGCGCGACGACCGACGCAATTCTTTGCTCGTGACCGAACGTTTCGGATTTTGCCGCTTCGAGCTTTTCTAACGCCGCTTGGATTTCTTCGGCTTTTTCCGCGCCGCCGAGTTCCGCCTCGGCTTTTTGCTTGCGCAAAACTTCGATTTTTTCGCCGAGCTCCTTCTCCTTCGCTTCGGCCGCAGTGACTCGCGCTTCCAAGTCGCGACGCTTTTGCTCCGAACGTTCGAGCTTTTGCACCAACTTTTCGCTCATTTTTTGAGTCTCGAGTTTGATGGCTTTCTCCGAGCTCTTCTTCTCTCGCTCCAACTGTTCCGTCAACTGTTGTTTTTGTTCTGCGATGAGCTCCGCCATGTTCTCCTTCGCCTTCTCCGCTTCGGTCTTGGCGATGCGAAGCTCGTTCGTCAAACGTTCGACGTCCGCGTCTAAATCCGTTCGTAATTCTTCCGCGAGCTCTAAAGCCGTCTTCATGTTCTCCAACTCTTGGTTCAATTCTAAAGCGTTTTTCCCGCTCTCTTGCGTCGCGTTCATCAAATCCGTCTCCAACGCCTTCTTCGCCTCCTCGAGCTTGGACAACTTCTTCTCCAACTTTTCGATTTGCGCAGATAACTTCTCGGTGTTTTTGATCTCGACGTTGATGCGCTTTTCGTTTTCGACTCTCGAGGCTTCGATGGACTCCGAGGCTTTGACTCGTTCGGCTTCCATCTTTTCGTCGTATTGCTTGCGCTCTTGCTTGAGCTCTTTTTGAAACTCCTTCTCTTGCGCCTTCAAGTCCGCTCTGCACTTTTCTTGCGCCTCTTGCAACGTTTGCGACCCGTTCTTTTCGAAGTCTCTGCGCTCGGTTTCCAATCTCGCGAGTTCCGCTCGAGCGCACTTCAATTCACCCATCATTTCCCCTTGCTGTTCGATGAGAGATTTCGCCTGCGCCTTGGCGTCCGCCAAGTCGTCCTCGTACCTCTTGACTTCTTTATGCGCGTTTGCGAGCTCGAGTTCTGTGGACTTGGACTCGAGGTTGAGCTTCGATTGTAACGCGACGAGTTGTTCGGAGAGCTCCTTGCGTGCGCTTTCCGCCGTTTTGAACTCCGATTTCGTATCTTTCAACTCGCCCGTCACGCGCTCGATGGACTCTTCTAACTTTTCAATCTTGGACAGTTTCTTATCGCCATCCTTTTCTAACGACGTGATTTTCTTTTCCAACACCGCTTTCTCCTTCTCCAACTCTGCGCAGTTCGTCTTCAAAGATGCCTCCAACTCCACCGCTTGCTCTCTCAAAGTTTGCAACTCAGCAATCTCCGCGTTCAACCCCTCCAACTTCTTATCAGCGTGCTTGGAAGACTGATCGAGTTCTTTTTCTTTCTTTTTGAGTTCCTTTTCGGCTTTTTCTAAACTCTCCTCCAACTTGGCGTTCTGCTCCGTCAACGCCGCGTTGGTCGCGCCGCTCGATTCGCTCAATTTCGCAATCTCTTTCTCCGCGACTTCCAACTTTACCATCGACGCTTCTTTTTCTGCGGTCATTTCTCTCGCCAACTGATCCGAGGTCACTTTTGCCGCCTCCGTACTCGCTAACTTTGCCTCAAAGTCTGCCTCTTGCTTCTTCAACTGCCCTTCCAACGTCTTCGATTGACTCGCGAACGCTTTTTCCTTCTCTTTATTTTCCGCCTTCAACGCCGCCAACTGCTTCTCCAACTCGATGTTTTCGTCCCTCAACTTCAACACTTGCTCGCTGTCCTTCTCCGAGTTCTTCTCGAAACTTTTCAACTTCTTCTCCGCTTGGTCCAACAGTTTTTGTTTTTGTTGCAGCTGAACGCTTTGTTCGACTAACTCGTTCCTCAACGTCTCGTTCTCTTGTTGCTTGTGTTCTTCGTTTTGGGAAAAGTTGGAAAGCATTTTTGCCTCTCGCGCGACAAACTCCGCCTTGGCGCTTTTCAACTTTTGTTCCGCCAACTTAGCCTCGTTTCTGGCGCTTTGCACTTGTGCCGCTGCTCTCGCGGTGTGTTCTTGCAGCGTCGAGACGGTTTCTTGAAATCCTCTCGTCGCTCTCACCGTATCTTCCACCAATCGGTCCTTCTTCCGCATCACTTCGGGTAAAATCTTCTTAAAGTCCGAAATCGCGTTGTTTCTTTCCTTGACCAAGTTTTTGAAATCGTGCGACGGCGCTATGGATTTCCAGTTCAACGAGTGACTGATTTCTTCCTCCAACGCGCTATCGAAATGCTTCGCCGCGAGCGCTTCGATATTGATTTCCGGCACTTCAATTTTCGGCACGTCGAGCGCCACGGTCGTCGCCGGTGAATTGTTATCAACGAGCATCTCACCGGTGTTGGTGGTCGTCGTTGTCGTCGTCGCGTTAGTCGTATTATCCATGTTAATGTTCACGGTATCCATCGCGTTCGTCGCGTTGCCAAAGTTCATGGTCGTATCGTTGCCCCCGAGAAGCGCCCCCGGAGTGGGAAGAACGCCGCTCGTTTCCTTTTCGCCGATAAACCCGAGAGTCTCACTTTCTCTCTCCTTATTACTCTTGGACGATACTTTACTCTTCGTCGCTTCTAATCGCGCTTTCAACGCGTCCAAAGATTTTGGAGGATTTTTCGGCGGTTTATTCTTCGACTTTTCCCCGTTGTTGTTGTTGTTGTTGTTGTTGTTGTTGTTCCCCTTTTTCTCGACATCATCTTCGCCCATGAAAACGTCCTCCTTCTCGACCACCATTATTTCCTCTTCTTCTTCCTCCTCTTCTTCAACCGCTGCGTCAGTCGATGGTGCTTTTCCTCCTCGCTTCGACGATCGTCCTCCTCTCTTCGTCGTCTTCGTTACGTTCCTCATCTCGTCGTCATTTTCCTTCCCCCTCCCGTCGACATCGTTCTCCAAAATCATTCCGGAACCCCCCGATTGTTGAGATTGTTGTTTGCGCGTTCCCGGCATTTTAACGCGACCAATCTCTCTCTCGTGAAAAGTTCTTCTTCTTGTTCTCTCTCTCTCTCTCAAGAACACCTCTCAGCGTTAACGTGATGTATATCTTTTGGTATTCCAAAGTGTTTAAATTTTATATCTCTGAGGAATCTCTCTTTTCGTGAAACTCTCGAGCGCTTCAATTTGTGCACCCAAATTTTGGGCGAAAAAAAGCGAAAAAGTCAACCCACACACAACACCCTTAAAAGGAAGAAAAGAAGAAAAAAGGTAGAGAAATCCGACGTGTACTTTTCTCTTTCCTCCGAAAGAGTTCGTTTGCATGGCCCATCGCGCGCGATTGCTCTGGTCTCTCTTCTGCTCTTCTACTTTTTGCTCTCCTCATCAGAACAACGCAAAGAAAGAATTAAGAGAGCTTTAAAGTGAAAGATAAAAAAATATTGTGGTGCACGTGATGTTGTGCATTCCCAGAGATGCTTTCAAAGTGCACCGAGGCAAGAAAAGCCAGAAAAGCGACGTACGTGTGTGTTCGAAGAGAAAAAATCTTTCCTGAGATTTTAAGGGGCCAGTGTTCAAAAAAATCCTTTTGACTCTCATCCTCATTACGAGAGCGCTTCAATAGATACACAGACAGACAGACAGATCTCTTCTCGAAACTTCAGATCGGAAAGACCCTTTTCTTTCTGCAAAACGAGTGAACTGTAACAGATCGACCTCTTAACAACGACGTAAACATCATAAACGGAAGAGAGAGATTCCAAATCCGTTC